>Ga0272447_1000035_pt1 | contig 97725 bp, 66 predicted proteins | sample YNPCB0133_FD_194589 | JGI IMG/M metagenome (GOLD analysis project Ga0272447, IMG submission 194589) | Hot spring microbial mat communities from Yellowstone National Park, WY, United States - YNP-CB-013-3 | ecosystem: Environmental > Aquatic > Thermal springs > Hot (42-90C) > Sediment | place...
AGAAAGTCTTCCCATTGCGTTTCCCAGGAGCGACTCCGCAGGTCATCGGGCGCGCGCCAGGCAAAGGTTGATCGAAACCATCCCGTCTGGCGCTCATCATCTCGCTTGATCAGTTGACCGACATACCGCTTGCGCGCCGATGGTTCGCTATAGGCGCGCTTTTCGCCGGCAATCGTTCCACCCCATTCTGCAGGGCGCACATCGCTGCTGTCACATCGTTCCGCCCACGGCAGCATCGGATAGAGTGGAATGAAACGCGGTTTGCCAGCATAGGCGCGTTCGTCGCGGCGACGGTTGAACATCGTCGCCAGGAGCGTCACCAGTTCGCCGAACTGCTTGCGGTTGAAGAACCGACGCGCTGCCTCGATGTCCGCGTCGTTGAGCGTTCGTCCAGGCAACGCAGCACGAAGATCACTGGCGTCGAGGTGCGCAGCCATACTGCCCGGTAACGGCGCATGGTAGTACGCCTCAAGTTCGGCGCGCATCTGTGGATCACGCCATGCATCCAAAAAGTCTTCCACCCAAAAATCGAGCGGTCGGCATCCATAGCGCAGTTCGAGCAGCGTGAAGGTTTCGGCGACCGCAACACTGTTGGCGGTAAGGGTCTGACGAGTGAATTCCTGCTCGATCAGGCTGGCGAGTTCCGCTCCTTTCGCAGCTGGCGCAAAGGCGAGAAAACTGCCGCCGCCGGCATAAATGATGGACGATGAACCGAGTTCGTCACCCAGGTGGTCGCGCCAGATGGCGGCGATGCGCTGATCGTTCACCCATTCGAGCAGCGCGCTCGCACCGCGAATCTCCGGCAGCGCCGGGGCTTCGAATACATACCCCTTGATTTTCGTTGCGCCGCCATACACCAACGCAACCTTTGCTTCCGGCACATTGTTCGCGCGCAGACCTTGCGTTACAGCAAGGTTGAGTTCCTCCAGCACCCCGCGCCCTGGCGCTTTCGGTGCGTCCTCAAGCACACGACGCACAATGTCTGTCACCGGATCGACGCGGACATCTGTGCCGTAGGTCAGACATCGCGCCACAGTGTGGGTAAAACGGTCTGGATCGGTCATAGTACGCTCATTGTCCCTCGTTGACTCACATCCCGGAACCGAAAACGCCTGTAAAGCGTCAGCTGAGGTGGAGACGTACACGATCAGTATAGACCCTCAACCCGTCACAAATACGACGATTGCCTGTCGCAGATCAAAATGCCCCAAAAATGATCATTTGTCTCAAAAACCTGAAAACGACAATCGACGGGGTTATTGCCCACTCCTGCCGTGCTCGCCGGGGTTGCGCCTGTGATCGCCGTGGTTTACAGGTTCCCTTTTTCATCCCCCACGCGGCGTTCGAGGCGCGCCTGCATCTCTGTGCGCTCCGCGCAGGGCAGTCCTTCAACCTTCAGTCCGCCGTGCCCAAACGTGCTCGCTTTACCGATATGCACCAGACTGCCGAGTGTCAGCAGTGCACGTAGTTCGGCGCCGACGCCGCGCAGTATCACAGAGCCGACAATCCCGCCCTGTGGCATCGTCTGGCGCTGGCGCGTCGATGTGCGCTGGAGATCGAGCCAGCGGATCTGCGTCTGTTCGACGGTGACTGCCTGTGCCGCATCGATCAGGCGCAGGTGATCGACCTGCCACCTGCCACTGCCGTGAAATGTTGACAGGGCATCGATGCGCCATGACGCCGCGCGGATCAGTGCTGGCAGATCAAAGGTGCGCAGGATGTCGCCACGCTCACGAATACGCAATGGCGTCTGCACTATCAGGCGCACCCTGTCGGGCAACGCCCGCGCACAGGCGGCGATTGCCGCTGCATCGATAGACGGCAGCGGCTCTGAACTCTGGATCACCCGCCCGTCCTGATACACGACCACTCCCGTCGGTTGCCAGGGGCGCAGCGCTTCGACCCGCTCCAGCCGGAAGGGCGCGTGATCGCGTCCCAACCCCATTCTGCCGAGTTGCTCGAAACTGAACAGAAAATAGGGAAGATACTCCATCCCTTGTCCGATTAGTGTCAACCCAAACTCCAGCGCCTCACCAGCTGCATACTGCGTTCGACCGTCATCCGGCGGCTCGATGACGAAGGGACGCGGCACATCGCGGAGATCGTGCAGGTGTGCTACATCGGCGGGATGCGGCGTCTCGAACACCCATCGGTACGGGCATATCAGCGTAATTTCGCATTCGTGAGATCTTCCCCAGCACGCCTGGAGACAGGAGGCGCGCTGAAATGCGTAGCCAAAACCGCCACGCAGCATTGCGCCCTTATACGCGGGCAGGCGGGCGTTGGTGAGGAGGCGGAGCGTGAGACGCAGGCGCAAAACCGACAGATCGGGCAATACAAGCGTATCAACAAGAGCAGACATGGCGACTTCCTTTGTAACTCGCATTATGCCTGGCAGACACGCGGTTCCTTTTCGGGCGGGGATGGCGGCAGGACGACGAACTGTTTGCATTATTGTTGAAACAATCCTCGTTTGTCAACATGTGCGCATTGTGTGTCTTCCCGATCTGTTGCTGTGGCGGAATGGCAGATCACGGTGTGTCCGGTCGCTCTTCACTGTTTCCGTTCTAAAATCCCGCAGGCGTCTCATCTTATCTGTATTGCAGCAAGGCCACATGATGCTGAAGGAGTTTCCACCATGGCAACGTTCAACCAACGACGACCAACTGATGCACCAATCCCTCATCTGCGACACACCTGGCAGACTATCGCCGGGTTGGTCGCCGTGTGCTGCTTCCTTGCGCTGACGCTGGCGGCAGCACCGGGCGCAGGAGCGAAAACAACCATGCCAACCGCGCGCCCAACCGCAGTCCGACTTTCCCCAACGCCAACTGGCATGCAGGCGCCTTCGCTGCCGGAGAGCGGGCTTGAACGCGCAACGGTGACGAACATTGTGGACGGCGACACGGTTGATGCGACTCTCAACGGGCGCACGGTGCGCATCCGACTGCTCGGCATCGATACGCCGGAGTCGGTGCATCCCTCACGTCCGGTCGAATGTTTCGGGCGCGAAGCATCGCGGTTCCTCAAAGAACTCCTGGATGGTCAGACGGTGCTGCTCGAATCTGACGCGAGTCAGGGGGATCGCGACCGCTACAACCGGTTGCTGCGTTTTGTCTGGTTGCCTGATGGTCGGTTGGTCAACTATGAGATCATCGCGCAGGGGTACGGTTTCGAGTATACGTTCAATCTGCCGTACAAGTATCAGGATCAGTTCAAAGCGGCGCAGCGCGCAGCACGCGAAGCGCAGGTCGGTCTCTGGTCGCCGAACGCCTGCAACGGCGAGCGAACGTCCGCAGGTGCAGGTGCAACGCCAGCGCCCACTGCTGCCCCCACTGCCGCCCCCACTGCGGCGGCGAGCAACCCGCTCCCGCGGTCGTTCAACAACTGCAAACCCGATCCAAACGCCTCGCATGCGCCAAATGCACCGGTTGCCATTGTCGACGTTAACAAGCGCACAGAAACGGTCACGCTCAAGAATGTGAGCACCACAACGGTCAACCTGGACGGATGGATCATGTGCAGCATCAAAGGGAGCCAGATCCACCAGGGGATCGGCGGGGCGCTGGAACCAGGCAAGACGCGCGCCTTCAAGCATGCCGGCGGAAACATCTGGAACAACCGTGAAACCGATCCGGGCGCACTGTACGATCCGCAGGGACGCCTGGTGTCGTACTGGGCGGACAGGTGATTACCGCGTTTCCTGGCGCGCCGGAACGATGTTCATCTCCGCACTGCCTGGGTGCATGGACATCATGCCCGCATGCAGCGATGCGATCTATTACAGGAGCGTGGGCATCGTACCAGCGACCGCATTACGAGGGCAGGAAGCCCTCGCTCCGTGGCAACCGACGCGAAGAGTGAACGAACACCAGCAGACCATGCTTATTAATGTGATACGAGATAACCTCGCTATTATCGGTGCCGGGCATACTACAATGAGTGCAGTATGACTGCATTGAGAAACCGCTCCGCTATGCCGCGGCTGGCATTCCTGAAACCTGGATCGTGGAAGTTGAACAGCGCGTCGTCGAACAGTGTATGCATCCGATGCACAATCAGTATGCCTGCATCCAGAAGTATTTCTCCGGTGATGTGATCACGTCGCCGGTGGCGCCAGCAATTGCGCTCAATGCCGATGATCTATTTGCCCAACGACTCTGCGCATTGGGCTGACCTACAACCGTGAACGGTCTCGCTTTGTTCGTCGGTATTATGATTCGCTATTTGAGGGGTTTTTCAGCAATGATACACGCTATCGACCACATGGTCATTCTCGTCCATGACCTGGCAGCGGCAACCAACGACTATGCTTCGCTGGGGTTTACCGTGACTCCGGGCGGGGTGCACGCCGACGGCGCAACTCATAATGCGCTGGTTGCGCTCGCCGATGGCAGTTACCTGGAGTTGATCGCCTTTCGCCGCGAGGCGCCGGATCATATCTGGTGGCGGTATGTTGCAGAGGGTGAGGGTCTCATCGATTTTGCCCTGCTGCCCGGTGCAATTGATGATGATATCGCCGCAGCGCGTATGCTCGGGCTGGACATCGCCGGTCCTTTCTCTGGCGGCAGGGAACGCCCCGACGGAGTGCGTATCGCCTGGAAGACTGCCCGCCTTGCTACTCCTGATTTGCCCTTCCTGTGCAGTGATGTGACGCCGCGCGACCTGCGGGTTCCGACGGGGGCAGCTCGCTTGCACCGCAATGGTGCAACCGGCATTGCGCGGGTGCTGGTTGCGACACGTGATCCGGCAGTGAGCGCTGCACGCTACCGCGCGCTGCTGGGGATCGAAGGCACAACCGTTGCAGAAGGCGTCTCCTTTCAACTGGGGGCGTCGGCAATTGTGCTGATTGCCCTGAATGAGCGCCACCGCCGTGAGGGACCCTGTGCACTGGAACTCTGTGGCGGTGCGTCGGTCGATCTCGACCCTGCAATCACCCACGGCGTGCCAATTCGCCTGGGAGCATAGCCCTTCGTAGGCACAGTTTTTTGGGAGATGCAACCACGTGTACGTATCTTGTCGTCGCCCCTGGTGAAGAAGAATCTGTAGCAGTTCTCAGATACGTTGACCCTTGTTCGGGTCTGCCGTGTCGCGCGATGCGCCCGCTTCTGGCTGTTTGTTCAGTCTCTGTGAGAACTGCGGATATGCCGAGATTTCGGCATACTTCTCTTTGCCGTTAGCTAAAGCCATCAGCTATATGGCGCAAAGCCCGCCTGCGCGGGCTATACTGGGTCATTCTTGAAACATAAGACTATTCTGGTAGCCGGATATTCAGCCACTGTTCCAACAACTTGCATGCTCGTCACTGCGTTTGTTCGGTATGCTGCGAATACGGTTGCACCGACGCAGCCGCAGTATGATGCTTCGAGGGAGCAGCTACGCTTTCCAATCTTGGCATTGCTCAGGCGGCGTGTCTCCGCCCCATCCGCGCCGTCACTGCTGACCTCAGGCTGACTGACGACGACATTGAACTGTATGGTCACCAGTGTGCATGGCGAAAACGCATCCGTCGATCAGCCACGACCCAGCACGGCGCTGCGCGCCTTTGGGGCATGTCATTCGTGAGGTGGTGCCTGGCGACTAGCGCCAGGTTTATCTACTCGCTTGCTGGCAACATCCGTACAATGCCTGGATTACCTGCTTATCTAGCTGCAAAACAGATCGATGCGGATGGAAGAATAGTGGGGCTGTCGCAGGTGCGTGGCAAGGAACGCAGCGGCTTTCTAGAAGACCTGCCCTTGTTTGTTCAGCCATGCCAGCGTGCGCTCAAAAGCGTCGGTTTCGGACACCTGAGGTGCATACCCCAGATCGCGCACCGCTTTTGCCGATGTAAACCAGCAATCGACACACGTTGACGCCACAACCGAACGGGTCAGCAGCGGCTTGCCAAAGCGTCCGCGGGTCGGGCGTGCCCAGCCTTCCAGCACAGTTGCCAGTGCGTATGCTATGTGGTAAGGAATTGTCCGCCGTGCAGCAGGCAGCCCCATTGCCACCACGAACGACTCAACAAAGTCGAAGAAGTTGCGTGCCGGTTGGTCGGTCACAAAGTAGCACTGCCCGTTAACCGGCGAACCGGGTGTGAGACGTTCGGCAGCGAGGATGTGCATATAGGCGACATTTTCGACATAAACATGGTTGAAGCGCGCCCGTCCATCGCCCAGGCGCACCAGGCTGCCGCGGCGCGCCTCAGCAACGACCGTCGGCATGCGATAGGGATCGCCCGGACCGTACACACCTGCCGGGCGGATTGCGCATGTCATCAACCCGTTGCGTCCTGTAGCAGCGAGTGTCTCCTGCTCGGCAACCATTTTGGTATATCCGTAGAAGGAGAGATGGCGGGTGGGGTAGGGCAATGTTTCGTCACCGTTGCGGATCGGACGACCGCTGAAGACGGCATCGATAGAACTGGTGAACACCAGTCGCGTGTTGCGACGCGCGGTGCAGGCAGCGATTACATTACGGTTGCCGATAACATTTACCTCGTAGAGCGTCTGCTCATGTCCTGGATGCCAGTCCACCACAGCGGCGCACTGAAAGACAACCGCAGCATCGGCGCAGGCGCGCTGCACCTCATCGGCGCGGCGAATATCGCCCTGGAACATCTCAACCCGCGGATCGTTGCAGGGTGTCCGGTCAAACACGCGCACCGGGCGTCCTTCACGGAGCAGCAACTCAACCAGGTGACGCCCGATGAACCCGTTGCCGCCGATCACTAGGCAGAGATCGCGTTCATTTCCCATCATGCAACGCCGCCTCCAGATCACGGTACGTGCGCATCCGGCGGAGATCGACGCCGATTCCGACCAATGCCTGCGCAACTTCGGGACGAATACCAACCAGCACCGCTTCTGCGCCGAGCAGCCGCGCCTGCTGGACAACCGCAAGCAGACCCTGGGCAACCTGGCTATCTACCAGCGGCACGCCGCTGATGTCCAGGATCAGGCGCTGTGCTGTGGAACGTTCGAGCGCATGCAGCGCCCGGCTCTGCAATGTCTGCAACCTTTCCGTATCGAGCGCACCCACCAGAGGCACAACCAGGGTATCGGCGCTGACCGGCAATACTGGAACGCTCAACCCCTGAATGATCGCGCGCTGCTGACGATTCTCCTCCAGCAGGCGCTCCTGGGCAGCGGCACGCGCTTCGACCTCTGCCAGCGCCCGCTGCAACTCCTGGGTGCGTTCAGCGATTCTAGTTTCCAGCGTTGCCTGGAGTTCTTCCAGACGCTGATTGCGCTGCTGCAATTCGTGCAGCGCAACCCGCAGTGTCTGACCAAACCGTATTGTGAAAATGCCCAGCACAATTGCAACGACCACAAATCCGCCCAGATCGCCGCCAATATTTCCTGGACGGGACGCGGCAATCCCAACCAACGGAACACCGAGCGTCTCAAGAATAGAGGTAACGGCCACGCTGATGCTGCTCAGCACAATCGTCGCCGTGACCAGGCGCTCATGACCCATCAACCCGGCAAGCACTATTGGCAGAGCGAAGGTAAACAGCATCGCCCCACTGCTGCGCACACCGGTGGTAAGCAGCGCTACGCTGATCACCAGGAGAAGCCCGATACAACCAAGCATAAGCGCCGCCGAGAAGTGACCGCGCCGCAAGATCACGATACCTGTGAGTTGCACCGGAACCCCGGTCCAGATGATGCCCATAACGATCAACCGTTCTGTCATCGGCAACGGCGCGAGGAGTGTCACGAATGACCCGGCGAACGAAAGCGCCGCCACTGCCAGCAGCATCGTCTGGAGCAGCGTCGCCTGCCGGTATGCTGTCACATCGGTGTATGGCAGCGTGCGCATCCAACGCATGAATAGATCAAGCATAACAATCTCCATTCCCGCATGAATGAGGGGATCTTTCGTGCCAGGTGTGCGGTCAGCGCTCCACGCCCTTCTAGCAGCGGAGCAATCTTCCAGGGAACGGCAGCGATGCATCCGCTACAGCCATTCAATCCGGTATACCGAACGTTCTGGCTGTGGAGCAAGAATATGCACCGGTATTCATTCTGGCCGTGAAGCTGATGAAGACTGAGCATTAAATCCGATATTTGCCCTTGCCGTGAGGCTAAGGCCCTTAGCTCTGGAATGCGAAGCCCGCCTGCTCGGAACGCGAACTCCAACGGCGACCCTATCGACCATCGGCTATCGGTTATCGACTATCGGCTACGATCAGCCCTCGGCTATGCGGGGCGAAGCTCAACTGCGTGGACTATACTGGATTTTATTCTTGAAATTCATCATTCTGAGCTGCGTGTAGAACACGACGCTCATTGTGGCTGCCCAACACAACGTGTTCACCTGTCTCACCAATATGAGAACTGCTTACGAACTCTGGTCGGGTCGTGATAGTCGTCCTGTAAGACATTGTATCATGCGCTACTGCTCAGGGGATTGACGCTTCTCCGCGCTTCCCCTACAATCGTCACGGGCGTTTGCGCTCAATCTGTGCTCAGGACGTAGCAGGAGTACATGTGTGACCCATCTTGATCTGAGCATGTTCAAAGCCTGTGATATTCGCACGCCAGCGCAGCAGTTGACACTCGACCTGTCCGAGCTTCTAGCATATGCTGAGGCATACTATTTTCGCGAGAACCTGGGGGTTCAGAAGGTTATTCTCTGCCGCGACGCGCGTCTTTCCGGCGCGCGGTATCTCGAACAGGGCATTCGTATCTTTCGCGATCTTGGGTTCGACGTGCTGGCGGCGCCGCAGGTCAGTTCCGCCTGTCTGTTCTACTATACGTGTCTGCGCCATCCCGACGCGGCTGGTGTGATGTACGGCGCATCGCACAACCCTGGCGGCGACACGGGGCAGAAGATCATCGCGCCGGGTGTGCAACCGATTGCGAATGGGTGCGGTCCCGGCGGCGGGTTACAGACCATTCGCCGATTGTACGAACAGGGCGCGCAGCCGCGGCGCATCGGCGGCGGAAAGCTGCGGATCGTCAATTATCTCGACGATTATGTGCGCGACTCGATGCGTCTGGCTGACGTCAGTCCGGGCGACCTGGCGGGGTTGCGGATCGTTCTCGATTTTCTCTCCGGCGCAGCCGGGCAGGAGATGATCCTGGCATTCACCGCTGCTGGCGCGGAGATTGAGCCGCGCAATCTGGTGCCAGACGGTCATTTTCCTTCAGGCGCGCCCAATCCGGTTGTGCATGCGTCGATTGCGCCTTCGCTTGAGGTGCTGCGCAGCGGCAGGTTCGACCTTGGCATGTTTTTCGATGGCGATGGTGATCGGCTTGATATTGTTGCGTCGGATGGACGGCAGATCAGCCCGGCGTTCAACCTGATCGCGCTGGCGCCGCGCCTGCGTGCACTCTTCCCCGACATACCGCAACCTAACCTGTATGTCGATCTGAAAGCCAACCCGCTAGCAATCATTCGCATTGCGCGGCAGGGATTCGGTGTGCATGTCATTCGCAATGGTCATTCGCAGATCAAACAGGCGCTCGGAAAGAACGCAGCTACCGGTTTCATTGCTGCTGTGGAGGAATCGGCGCACTACTATCTCAATCTGCGACGGGATGGCGCTGTTTTCCCGATTGAAAACACTCTATTCTACGCCCTGTTGACGGCGCGCGCGTGGCGGGAAGATCCGACGCTGTACCGCGACCTGCTCGATCTGCAACAGACGACCTTCCGTGAGCGCGAATGGGGGTATCATTTTCCGAATGATGACCTGCGCGCAGCAGCGCTGGCGGCAGTCGAGGAGGCATTTGTGCGGAATGGCTGGCATGCGATGCATCGAATGGCAGACGGCGCTGCCATGGATGCAACTCTGCTCCGGGATGGTCTCCCTTTCGTGATCGACGCTGATACGACGTTGACCGAAGAATGGACGCAGGTTGCACAGCGCGCCTCGCAGAGTGAGCGCGGTCTGGCGCGCTGGGAAGTGACTGCTGGCACAGCTGCACGCAGAGACGCTGCCGTGCGCCTGATTGAAGAAACCGTTCGTCGTTTCCAGGCGGGACAAAAATATGTCGGGTAGTGGCTATGGACATCTTCAAATTGCGCGACCATATCGTTAATGAGTTCGCCGCATATACGCAAAGTTTTCTGAACATTCTCGATCCCGATATTCGTAAGTTTGTGCAGCAAGAACTTGCGCGCGGCAAACTCTGGCCCGATGCCCTTGTGCAACTCTCACCCGCTTACGACCGCTCCCTCACGGTTGCCGAGCTTGTTGAACAGGGTGTCCTGCATCCGCTCTGCCGCGATATTTTTCAGGTCGGCGGAGCGACGAAATCATCCCTGCATCTCTACCGCCACCAGAAACAGGCCATCGATATGGCTGCTGCCGGTCGGCACTATGTGGTGACGACCGGAACCGGTTCAGGCAAGAGCCTGACCTATATCATCCCGATTGTCAACCACATCCTGCGCAACCGTCCCGAAGATGGGCGTGTTCGGGCAATCATTGTCTACCCGATGAATGCGCTGATCAACTCACAGGCGCAGGCAATCAATCGTTTCTTTGCAAATGCGTCTGGCAGGTGTCCGGTGCGTTTTGCGCGTTACACTGGTCAGGAAAGCGACGAGGAAAAAAAGGGCATTCAGGAGAACCCGCCACATATTCTGTTAACCAACTATGTAATGCTGGAATTGATGTTGACGCGTCCTGACGAGTTTGCGTTCGTCGATGCCAGCGCCGCCAACCTGCAATTCGTGGTGCTTGATGAACTGCATACCTATCGTGGGCGTCAGGGTGCCGATGTGGCAATGCTGATGCGGCGTCTGCGCGAGCGCTGCGGCAATCCGAACCTGATCTGCATTGGCACCAGCGCCACCATCGTCAGCGGCGAGTCGGTTGACGACCAACGAGCAGCTGTCGCCAGTGTGGCTCAGACGATCTTCGGCGTGCCGTTTACTGCCGATCAGGTGATCGAGGAAACGCTGATCTACGCAACCCCTGCGACATCGCTCACAGATGCAGAGTTGCGCGCTGCTCTCGAAGATAATCTGCCGGAACGCCTGGACTGGAATGCCTTTCAACACCATCCGCTGGCGCAGTGGATCGAACAGACCTTCAGTTTGCGCACCGATGCGCAGGGACGCCGGCGCCGCGCCGAGCCACGCACGCTGCGCGATGGTGCGCAGGCGCTTGCGCAGCAGACTGGCGTTCCTGTCGAACGGTGCGAGGAGTATCTCCGCCATTTCTTCGCTCTGGGCAGCAACGTCAGAGACCCGCAGGGCAATCCGGGTTTTGCCTTCAAACTGCACCAGTTCATCTCCCAGGGCAGCGCCGTGTATAGCACGCTGGAACTTCCGCCAGCGCGCCATCTGACGCTCGAAGGGCAGCAGTATGTTGCCGGTTCAGACGGTGATCGGTTACTCTTCCCGCTTGTCTTCTGCCGCGAATGTGGTCAGCATTATGCACTCTGCGCCTACGATGAGGAACTTGGGCAGGTTGTCCCGCGACACCCGATGTTGCGCGGTGAGGATGTGACCGAACCGGCGCGCGCCGGATACCTGCTGGTCGGCGTCGATGTCTGGAGCGAGGAACTCGAGGATACGTTGCCCGACACGTGGTTCAATGTACGCCGCAACGGGCGCACACTGAAGAAGGAGTATCGCGGGTTCGTACCAAAACGCCTGTACGTGCGCCCCGACGGTAAGACGTTCGATCCGGAGCGGGTTGGCGCCCGTCCTGGCGGTGCAGTGGACGCCTGGTTTCTTGCTGCGCCGTTTCTCACATGCCTCTCCTGCGGCGCGGTGTACACCCGCAGAGACAGGGACGACTTTCGGAAACTGGCGCGCCTGAGCAGCGAGGGGCGCAGCACAGCGACCACGCTGATTTCGCTGAGCGCCATTGAAGCAATGCGCGCCACCGACCTCGATCCGAAAGCGCGCAAATTGCTCAGTTTTACCGATAATCGCCAGGATGCGTCGTTGCAGGCGGGCCATTTCAACGACTTTGCCGCTGTCGGTCTGTTGCGGGCTGCAATTGCTGCTGCGCTGCAGAAAGCTTCGCCTTCCAATCCATTGACCCACCTGACTATCGCACCGGCAGTATTCAGGGAACTCAACCTGCCGCAGGAGGCGTATGCGCGCACCGTCGGCGAGTATGGCGGCGCCCGGCGACGCAACGAGGAAGTGCTGACTGCATATCTGGAGTATCGCATCTTTGAGGACCTGCGCCGATCCTGGCGTGTGACGCAACCCAACCTGGAACAGTGTGGTTTGCTGCGGATCGACTATCTCGACCTGCACGATCTCTGTGCTGATGATCGACCGTGGCAGCGTTACCCGGTTCTGGCAGCTACGCCACCTGATCAGCGCGAGCGCACCATCCGTGCACTGCTTGACCATATGCGGCGCGAACTAGCAATCGATGCACCCTGTCTCGATCCGGAACGGCAACCAGAATTGATCCGTCGCGTCGATGCCGCGCTCAAAGAGCCATGGGTCTTCGATGAAGCTGAAAAGCGCCCAAATGGGTTGCGCATGGCGACGCGCTTCGTGCTCCCTGGCGACGATACGAACGTTCCCGGCGCGCGAAGCCTCTCCCGATACAGCCGCGCAGGGCGCTTCCTGCGCTCATCGGCAGCCTGGAGCGCGCTCGAAGCGCCGCTCGATGATCAGGAGTATGCGACGCTGCTGACGACGTTGTTCGAGATCCTGATGGGCGCGGGGATTCTGGTTGATGTGACTGCACGGCGCGGACCGCGCGCGTTTCAGATCCGGCGCGATGCGTTGCTGTGGTTGCCTGGTGATGGGACGCTGCCGCTGCCCGATCCGATCCGTTCCCAGCGGATGACGACTGTTGCGCGTGCAGCGTCTGACGACATGAAGAACGGCGCTGCTCGCACCCCGGCGAATGCCTTCTTTTCCAGGTTCTACCTCCGTCCGCCAGAGCGGTTGCTGCGAATCGAAGGGCGGGAGCACACGGGACAGGTAACGCAGGAAGACCGTCAGGAGCGTGAGCGACGCTTCCGTGAAGGCGAACTGCCGGTGCTCTTCTGCTCGCCAACGATGGAACTGGGGATCGACATCTCCGACCTGAACGTTGTTCATATGCGCAATATGCCGCCGACCCCTGCCAACTACGCGCAGCGATCAGGGCGAGCGGGGCGCAGTGGTCAACCCGCGCTGGTCATCACCTACTGTTCGACCGCCAGCGGGCACGACCAGTATTTCTTTCAGCGCCCGAAGGACATGGTCGCTGGCGCGGTGGCAGCGCCGCAGATCGACCTGACCAACGAAGATTTGCTGAAGGCGCATGTTCACGCGATCTGGCTGGCAGAAACAGGTCTCGATCTGAAACGCTCAATGCTCGACCTGATCGACGCTGGCGCGCCAGACCTGCCGCTCAAACCGGAGGTGCGGGAACACATCATGCTGGACGATTCCCGCCGGGCAGCGTGTGTCGCCCGGGCGCGGCGCGCCTTCGGCGGGCTGCTCGCATCTCTTCCAGGCGAATGGTTCGACGAGGGATGGCTGGAGCGGGTCATTAACGACGCGCCGCATCACTTCGACGAGGCTTGCAACCGCTGGCGACAACTCTACACCGATGCACGGGCGCAGTTAAACGAAGCGCGCAACATTATCGACGCTTGGCACCGGGGCATCGGCACGCGCGAGATTGCCGATGATGCCGAACAGCGTGAGAAAGAAGCGAAACGCCAGATCGACCTGCTGTGCAGCCACGAGAGCCGTTCCAGCAGCGAGAGCGACTTTTACCCCTACCGCTACTTCGCCAGCGAAGGGTTTCTCCCAGGTTACAACTTCCCGCGTCTGCCGGTGCGCGCGTTTCTGGCGCACAAACAGGGAGAAGGGGTCTACCTGGCTCGACCGCGCTTCCTGGCAATCCGCGAGTTTGGTCCGCAAAACATCATTTACCACGAAGGTCGCAAGTATCGCGTGACCCGCACCACCCTCCCGGCTGGCGATGCAAGTCGCCGCTTTCTGCGCGCAAAGATCTGTCGCGCCTGCGGCTACTTCCACGAGGGCAGCGATGCGGATGTTTGCGATCAGTGCGGCATACCGCTCACTGGCCAGAATGCAACGGTATTGCCGACCCTCTTCGAGATGAGCACCGTCATTGCCACTCCTGCTGACCGGATCACCTGTGAAGAAGAAGAACGTATCCGCAAGGGGTACAATCTGGAAATGTTCTACCAGTTTGCGCGGGGATTGCATGGCGCTCGCCGTGACACGGTCGATGTTCATCTAGAGATGGCGGAAGGGCGCCAGGTGCATATTGCACTCACCTATGCGCCGACGGCGACTATCTGGCAGGTGAACCACGGCTGGAAGCGCTCGAATAACGGCTTTGCGCTCAACGTGCGTAGCGGCGAATGGGGACGCGACCCTGCTGATGACGATGATAACGAAGCTGATCCAGGGCAGCGGAACGAAGATGTGCGCACAGGTGTGCGTCTGGTGGTGCGCGACACGCGCAATCTGCTCGTTGTTGAACTGCCACCGTCGCTTGCCGCACAGGAACAGGTTGCGGCAAGCCTGCAGTATGCGTTGCAGTTCGGCATCACCGTCGCATTCCAGCTCGAAGAGCAAGAGTTGAGTTCCAGACGTCTCGGCTCAGGCGCGACGACGCGCCTGATCTTCTGGGAAGCTGCCGAGGGAGGGGCGGGAGTGCTGCGACGGTTGGTGGAGGAGCCGGAAGCGCTTGCGCGGGTTGCGCGCGCTGCGCTCGAACTCTGCCACTACGATGAACATGGACAGGAGCGCAGCGATGTCGGAGAATGCGTGCGCGCATGCTACCGCTGCCTGCTCTCGTACAGCAACCAGCCCGACCACGCGCTGCTCGACCGCCGCTCCATCCGCAATCTCCTGATCGACCTGTCCCGGTCACGGGTGCAACGCCAGCACCGTGATGATCGCAATGAACCGCAGCACACCGCGCTACCCGCAGTCTCTCCCGCCATTGCACGGGTGCTGACTGCCATCCGCGACCTGGGAGGGCGTGAACCGGACCAGATCCTGCCCGATCTGGACGGCTTCCGTCCACACCTTGTCTATCGTCCAGGCTACTGCATCCTCTGCCCGGAAGCGGGTGAAGACCCCGCTGCCCTGCGCACCACCCTGGAAGAGTCCGGGTATGCGGTCGTCGTCATTCACCCGAATGACGATGTAGCCGCAGTGTTGGGGGCATACGACTTCTGGCGCATGTGATCGAAGCGCCTGAACGGTTAGCATCTCGTTATCCAGGGTTGTTATTTCTTTTCTTTGTGAAGTTTGACACAATGTATTTCGTGTGATAGACTCGGTGCATCAGATGCCTCGTGCGACGAAACGCATGCATCTGTGGACTTCATCATCCTGCCTTTAGGAGGAGTACCGATATGCGCCGTGAGCATGCGCGTGCCATCCTTTTCCCCCTTCTTCGTTTCCCCTGGTTGCTCGTTGTGCTGGCGCTGATTGCGTATGGCGCGGTGCTGGCGGGCGGTATCGTCCCTGCACTGACCGGTGCAGCGGTAAGTGGCATCGCAATGTTCACCCTGGGCGCGGCGCTTGCGATATACACCGGTATGCGCGTTGGCGTGGCGCCGGTGCGGTTAGGCGGGCGTGCTGCGTCGGCGCGGCGCGCATATCTGACGCTTGCCTTTGCCGCCACTGGCGTGCTCTATCTGGCGGTCATTTTTGGGGCAATCAACACGAGTGCTGGCACGTTGTGGACATGCCAGACATGGCCCGGTTGCGAGATGACCGGCGATGGCGCCTGGCTTGCGCTGGCGCACCGCGGGCTGGCGGGCGGCGCAACCCTGCTGATTGCGGCGCTGGCGGTGCAAACCTGGCGCATCCGGCACGAGCGTTCGCTGCGGATCGCTGTTACGTGGGCGCTGGGGCTGATGCTGATACAGAATCTGGTCGGTCTGGCGCAGGTGCTGCTAGCGCAGGGCGGCGAATCGCAGCCAGTGGCGGTCGCGCGCCTGATGCACCTGGGGCTGAGCGCAACAGCATGGGGGGCGCTGGTTGTGCTGACAACGCTGGCGTTGCGGCGACCGTTTCCCGCTACGGTGCCGCCACGACCGGCAAGTGTGGCGCGCCCCGGCTTGACCGATACGGTGTTGCTGGAGGGTAAGCCGTCACTGCTGAAGGACTATATCAGCCTGACCAAGCCGGGGGTGATTTCGCTGCTTATTCTGACAACGATCACCAGCATGTACATCACACCGGCTGGCATTCCGGAGTTGTCGCTGGTGCTGTGGACGACGCTCGGCGGTTGGTTGATGGCGTCCGGCTCGCACTCCATCAATTGTTATCTGGATAGAGATATTGATGTGAACATGGGACGCACAGGTCGCCGCCCGATCCCAAGCGGGCGCATCCCGGCGTGGCACGCGCTGGCGCTGGGCATTGCGCTTGGCGTCGTGGCATTCGTTATTTTGGCGTTGTTTGTGAACCTGCTGGCGGCGATACTGGCGCTGGCTGGCTTTCTCTACTATGTTTTCATCTATACGATCTGGCTGAAGCGCACCTCGAAGCACAATATCGTCATCGGCGGCGGTGCAGGCGCATTTCCGCCACTGGTCGGCTGGGCGGCGGTCACCGGTTCGCTTGCGCCGGAGGCGTTGCTGCTCTGGTTGATCGTCTTCTTCTGGACGCCACCTCACTTCTGGGCGCTGGCGCTCATCCGGCAGAAGGATTATGCCCGCGCTGGTGTGCCGATGCTGCCAGTGGTGGAGGGCGATCAGGAAACACGCCGCCAGATTGTGATCTACACACTGGCCATGCTGGCGCTCACGGCGCTGCCTCCGGTGCTGGGGATGCTTGGATGGGCCTACCTGCTGAGCGCGGCAGTGTCCGGCAGCCTGTTCCTGCACTACGCGCTCAAACTGCGCCGCGACGGAACAACCACAACTGCCTGGGCACTGTACAAGTATTCGCTGCTCTACCTGGCGATCCTTTTCGTGGCAATGGTAGTGGATCGTGTGGTGTTTGCATAAATGACGGTGGAACGTTGAACGCCGGACGGTAAACGCGACCTGAGTGGCATATCGAATGGTACGGAACATGGACGGATGCGCCTGATCCAGGGCGCGTGTTCGTGACGTGGCTGGGGGGTGCGAGACGCGGGTCGAGAAGCAGTTGCTTCTCCCCGCGTCGTTCGTTTTGAAGTGAGGGCATCCTGCCTTCGTAGACGCGACAAGGGCGAGACGCCCTCGCTCCCAGGCGCGCGTGTGACCCTAGGCGCGAACAGTTCCTCTAACCTCGCATAATTGCTGCATCGTGTGGTATCATACATACGAAATCAACACTACACATCCCGATGATTGAGACACCAGTTCTTTCGCCGACCGAAGCATTCTGTGCAACAAGCTGCCTGCGCTATAGCGTTGTCGGCGCTGGTGAACGCGCAGTAGTGCTGTTGCACGGTTGGGGCGACACAAAAGAGATCTGGCGCGCCACATGCGCCGTGCTGGCATCGCGTGCCCGCGTTTTTGCCCCCGATCTTCCCGGTCACGGCGGCTCGCCGATCAATGGCACTGAACGGATGCAGCAGGTTGCAGAGCGCGTTGCAACATTCTGCACAACGCGCGGGTTGACCTCGTTTGCGCTTGTAGGGCACTCGATGGGTGGCAATGTCGCGCTGGAACTGACTCTCACGCATCCGCAGATGGTCGAACGTCTGGTGCTGGTGGCGCCTGCAGCGCTGGGGACGGCAATGCCGTCCTACACGCGCCTGTTCTTGCAGGACGGGTATGGCTGGGCAGCCCTGCGCGCCTCACTCCTCCTCTACCGCGGGGTAGATGCGCTGGCACGCCAATGGCGACCGATCACCGCCATGACCCGCATCCTTCCCGGAGTTCGTCGCACGGCATTTGCTGCACGTCACGACCCGGAGGGTTTGCATCGTCTGCTGAATGCGCTGTTCGTCAATTCGCTCGACGGTCGGCTGGACCAGGTGCGCGTGCCAACTCTGGTGATCAACGGCAATCTCGATGCCGTCGTGCCGTCCCGTCTGTCGCAGCGCGTGGCGGCAGCTATTCCGAAAGCGCGCTTCGTGCTAATGCGGGGAGCGCTGCACCATCCGATGGACGAGCAACCGGAAGCGTTTCAGCATCTGTTGCTGGAGTTTCTGACCTGATGGACCTGACGCGCACAACTGTTGTCGTCGCCGGAAGTACGACTGTGCGTCTGAGCGTTATTGATGTTGCACCGACTGCTTGTTACTCGACTCGCAACTGGAAATCATCAGGTACGCCCGTCATCCGCCGCAACTCGAACGCCCAAAAGTGGTCAACCGCCCATCAAACGCTTCATCAGCGTGCGTCAAACCTGGCGCGGCGACTTGAGGGCAAAGATGTCTTCTGAGAGGAAGGTCTTCCATGTGTCGTTTGCACGATCCACGCCTGCCCGACATCCTGCGGCGTATGCGCTGGTCAGCGTTACCAGAACGGTACGTTCTGGCAGGGATCGACCCGCGCGAGTCGGCGGTTGCAATCCGCCTGCTGGGAGGTCTGCGTGCGCGCCTGTGGCAGTTGTTCGTTGCACCCGACATCATTACCTTCATTCTACCGGAGAGTGACTGGCGCAGTCTTAGTCCAGCATTTCCGCGTGCCCGCGTCGAACGTCCATATCGAGTGATCAGTTTCGAGATTGATCTGCCGCACGACCTGACCGGATTCCTTGCGGTCATCAGCGAAGCGCTGGCGGCAGCGTCCGTGCCGATTGTTGCAATTTCCGGGTTCAGCCGCGATCATCTGCTGGTGCGTGAAGCTGATCTTGATCGCGCACTGGCGACACTCGATGCACTGGTCTCGTCCGCAGCGGCGGAGAGTTGAGTAATATGTCTGCACGTCCCTGATCTGGCTGGTATGATCCTGGCGTTCCTGCCAGGATCGCTGTGCTGGATAGTACGTTGCCCGATCTGTTTGGTGACAGCAGCGTGCGAATATCCGGCTGCACTGGAGATCCTGTTTTACAGTCGGGTCATCGATTATGCCACGTTCGACCGCCTGGCACTCCGCTTTGCCATTCCTCTGCGCAATGCCGGTGTTGCGCCCGGTGAAGGCACAGCGCTGGTGTTGCCCAATCAAGATTATCAGGTTTATTGATTCAAAGACTATAAGTCCTCGGCTATGCGGGTCAAAGCCTGCCTGCGCGGGCTAGAGAAGAACGCATAACGTTATGAACAGCATCTCTCGTCTTGCTGCAGCGTGTGCTGCCGCCCAGTCGCTGGTTGCGTCGGGGCGCATTCCCGGTGTGGTTGTCGCTCTGGCAGTCGGCAACCGGCAGCCGGATATATGTGCAGTCGGTTCAGACGCTGACGGACGTCCGCTCACCCCCGACGATCTCTTTCCAGTTGCCTCGATCACCAAACTTGCAACCGCGCTCGCCGTCCTGCGTCTGGTTGATCGCGGATTGATTTCGCTCGACGATCCGGTTGACCGGTTTCTCCATCGGGAAGCGCCGCATCCCGGAGTTACCATCCGTCATCTACTCTGCCACACTGCCGGATTTTCAATCGACCTGAGCGCCAATGATGCTCCTTACAAGCCAGGATTGACGTGGGAAGCGCTGGGGCGTGCATGCCTGCGAGCGAAGCTGCGCCACCAACCGGGAACAGAGGTGCTCTACAGCAATATCGGGTACGGATTGCTGGCGCTGGTTGTGGAAGCGCGCGCTGGCGCGCGTTTTCGTGATACGCTGCGTGACCTGGTGCTGACACCGCTCGGCATCGAAGGGTATCTGGGAGAAGAACCGCCACGCGCGCCAGCGCGCATCGCCGATGTGCGCGGACGTTACCGGGCAACGGCACTGGAACCGTTCAACTCGGCGTTCTGGCGATCACTGGCGCTACCGTGGGCTGGACTGATCACGAATGCAGCTGGCGCTCTGGCGCTGGTGCGCGCGTTTCTTGGGCATCCGCCAGGTTTCCTCAGTCCACCCCTGCGCACTGCAGCAGTCACCGATCAGACGGGTCATCTACCGGGAGGGTTCATTGAGCCATTATACTGGGATCGCTGTCCGTGGGGACTGGGACCGGAGGTGCGCGGCATGAAGGAACCGCACTGGCTGCCATTCAGTGTTGGTGCCGATTCGTTTGGGCACACGGGTGCGTCAGGATGTCTGGCGTGGGCAGCGCCGGACGCTGACGTTGCGTGGGCGATCCTCGGCACACGCACTGCTGATAATGGCTGGTTGTTGCGCCATTCGCAGACAATCAGTGCAGCAGTGGTCGATAGGCAACAGTCGATAGCCGATAGGTGATAACTGATCCCTGAGCGATAGATGCAGCAATCAGGCCGCAGGAGACTTCCGGTTCTCAGTTCTCGGTTCTTGGTTCTTGGTTCTCGGTTCTCACCACGCCGCAACAAAGACGTTCAGGCAGACGTATTATCGTCAGGGAAAAGGAACACTGAGCGCAGACGAGGTCAGTGATGAACGGGAATGGCTATCGAAACAGTTCAGGCAGAGGCGGGTTGAGCATTCCACCAATCTACCTGTACATCGGCATCGGTATCCTGGCAATCATCATCATATCGGTCATCGGTGGATTGTTGAGCGCTGGGGTACAGGCGTACTTTGCGGTTGCAGCAGGCGCACTCCTGGTGCTGGCAAACCTGCGCGACCTGCTGAGCGGCGCAGGCAGCAGCACTGCCTTAATGAATACCATGGTCGGTGGAGGGCTTATCTTTTTCTTCCTGGGCAGCGCCTTTGGCTGGATCTGGTACATTCCTGCACTGCTGCTACTAGTTGCGGCGACACCGCTTGCACTGCGGCGCGCGGATGTGTACAACGTCTACCTAAGCGCCGCGCGCTCAGTGGCAGTCAGTGTGCGTCGTGCAGTGAGCGGGCGTACCCGCCTGCCGTAAGCGTCACGACGTACTGGCAAGCGACCGCTTCACTGCATTGATCAACTCTGCTGCAGTAAACGGCTTCTCGATATAACCGACGCCGCTCCGCTCGAAGAAATCGCGTGTGCTGTGACTGGCAGTGTCGCCGCTGATGAACAGGACGCGCCGCGCGAGATGCGGCGCGCGCTGTTTCAATTCGATGAAAAGTTCATCGCCACTCATCCCCGGCATCCGCACATCGCAAATGATCAGATCGTAGGCGACGCGGCTGAGCAGATCAAGCGCCTGCGCTCCGTCATGGCACATATCAACGATACACTGCTGTTCGCGCAGTAATCGCGCGATCAATTCTGTCACTGCCGCTTCATCATCAACTACCAGAATACGGTAGCGCGAAGAGAGTTGAACCGTAACTGTCGTCTCCCTGGTTGACGGAACTGATACAAATGACTGCACTGGCAGTTCGACAGTAAAGCATGCCCCCTTGCCAGGCGCGCTCTGCACGCGAATGTTGCCGTGATACTGACTGACGATGCCGTAACAGATCGACAGTCCCAGTCCGGTTCCTTCACCGACCGGCTTGGTAGTAAAGAATGGCTCAAAAATGCGTGGCAGATGTTCAGGCGCGATGCCGGGACCGGTATCGGCAATTTCGAGCACGAGCCACTGACGATTCTCATGTAACTCCAACCGCGTTGTGACCACAATCGTTCGCTGACCGCTCCAGGTAGCCAGCGCCTGCTGCGCATTATTCAACAGGTTGAGTATCACCTGCTTGATTGCCGTTGAATCGGCAATGGTCACCGGCAACTGTGGCTGAAGACGTTCTTCAATGCTAATGTTGTGTGTGCGCATCTGATAAGCAAGCAGGCTCAACACCTGCTGCACAGCCAGGTTCAGATCGACCTCCTCCAGGTGCGTCTCACGCTGCCGCGCGAATGTCAGCAGATTCTGCACAATCCGCCGCGCGCGGGTGGCGCTTTCGACGATCATCGTCAGGTCGTGCTGGTATTCAGCTGGCGCGACTTCTTGCAAAATGCCAGCAAAACCCAGCACAGCAGTGAGCGGATTGTTGAGTTCATGCGCCACACCGGCAACCAGTTCACCAACCGCAGTCAGTCGTTCCGACTGGATGAGGCGCTGCTGCGCAATGCGCAGGTTCGCTATTGCCTGCTCGCGCGCCTGATGCAGTTGCGCGTTTTGAATGGCAACCGCAAGATGCTGCGCAAGATCGGCAAAGGTCCGGATCTCGATGGCGGGGAATGCATTCGGTTGCTGGCTCGCAAGTAGCAGCATGCCTGACAGGTTTTCGCTATCGACGATAGGAACAACCAGGCATGACTGGATGCCTGCTGCAACGAGGCATTGTATGAGAGGCGAATTGCCAGTATCGTCCAGCGGCAGCAACATCGGTTGACGCTGTTCAATCAGGCGTCGCAGAAAGATCGTATCCTGGTCATGGTAATGGACGCGGGGCGTTTTGGTGTTATCCGATGACGGATAACATGCGATCAGCCGGAGATGCTGTGCCGTGCGATCAAAGAGCGCCAGTTCGGCGCGATCAAGCGGAACCACACCGTGCAGGTGGTCGATTAGGTGATCGAAGATCGCACGCAAATCGTGCGTGGCAGTAATCGTCCGCGCGATTTTGTTCACAAGCGCCAGACGGGCGCTCTGTTCGCGGGCACGGCGGTAGAGTTCGGCATTGCGCACAGCCAGTGCCGCGTAGGTGGCGAATGCCTGGGCGCGCGCAGCATCGGCACGGGTATAACGGTTGGGCAACCGGCTGGACAGAGTGAGTATCCCGACCACGTCGCCCTGAGCGCGCAGCGGCACGCTCAACCATTCACGTGGCGCATTTGATAACGGACACCTGGCTTCGACCGCATCTTCATGCGAGAGACGCACAATCACTGGTTCACTAGCAGTTTCGATGCGGTTGAGCAACACATCGTTTTCAGGAAGCCGTCGATAGGTTGGCGTATTGCAATCAGGCAGACCACGGCTCGCCGCAATGTAGTATCCATCGTCGTCGCGCAGAATGATCGCCGCGCTGTCATACGAAACAATGCTGTAGAGGTGTTCCAGGATGAGATCGAGAAGCTGGTCGTGGTCGAGGGTTGAGATCAGCGCCTGGGTGATGTGCTGCGCACTGCTGGCGAACTGATGCTCTGGAGTTTCGCCTGCTTCGAGCCAGACGAGCAGTAGACGCACAGCCTGCCCATGCTGATCGCGAACTGTGTATGCCTGCCAGCGACGTGACATTGCTCTGCCAAGCTGCGTTGCAGGCACAGAGTCGTCATGCTGGAGACCTGCCATCGAAAGCCACAGGTTATCGAGGCGATCTTCGCTGAAGCGGGGGATGACGTCACGGCACAGACGACCGGTAACCGTTGCCGAGATGCGGATGCCGAGGCGAGCGCAGGCGCGCGCATTGATCGCAAGGATGCGAAAGTCAGGTAGCGATACGACCAGGATCCCTACAGGAATGTGGTCAATCACTTCAAAGAGCAGATCGGCGCTGTCCGGCTGATCATGTGCTGGTGAATGCCCCATACTCTTGCGTTACGGGTACATGCGATACAGCATCCGTGGGAAGGGAATGGTTTCGCGGATGTGATGCGTACCGGCAATCCACGCAGTCGCGCGCTCGATGCCCATGCCGAATCCGCTATGCGGGACGCTCCCGTAGCGACGAAGATCGATATACCACTGATAGTCATCGACGTTCAGCCCATACTCACGAATGCGGCGCTCGAGCAGCACCGGGTCATGGATTCGTTGTGAGCCGCCAATGATCTCGCCATACCCTTCTGGCGCCAGCAGATCAGCGCACAATGCCACTTCGGGTCGCTGCGGGTCGGGTTCCATGTAGAAGGCCTTGATAGCGCTGGGGAAGCGTTCGACAAAAACCGGACGGTCGAACAGTGAGGCGATAAGCGTTTCGTGCGGTGCACCAAAGTCTTCGCCCCACTTCAGCGGTGTGCATCCCTCGACATCAGTATGCCGTTCGGCGATCAGTTTCAGCGCCTCGTCGTAGGTGATGCGTGGGAAGGGCGGCACGCAGCGCTCTAGCGGCTTCGTGTCACGTTCGAGGATCGCCAGATCGTCAGCGCAGCGCTCCAGTACCCGTTGCACAATGGCGCTTACGAAACGTTCCTGCAACGCCAGATTGTCGTCGTGCAGCGCAAACGCCATCTCTGGCTCAATCATCCAGAACTCGGTGAGGTGTCGGCGGGTCTTCGACTTTTCGGCGCGAAACGTCGGACCAAAACAGTAGACCTTGCCGAAACTCATCATGCCGGCTTCGACGTAAAGTTGCCCGGTTTGCCCGAGATACGCCGTGCCGAGATCGAAGTAGGGCGTGGCGAACAGATTGGTGGTGCCTTCAGCAGCGCACGGGGTGAGGATCGGCGTGTCGAAGCGCACAAACCCCTGATCGTTGAGCCACTCTTGCGCCGCAGCAATGATTTCGGCGCGAATACGCAGGATTGCGTGCTGCTTCGATGAACGGATCCACAAATGTCGATGTTCCATCAGGAATTCAACGCCATGCTCTTTGGGCTGGATGGGGTACTCCAGCGCGATCTGAATAATTTCGATAGCGTTGACATCGAGTTCGAACCCGCCAGGTGCGCGCGCATCAGCGCGGACAGTACCAGTGATCCGGCAGGAACTTTCAATCGTCAATTGCTGCGCTGCTGCAAATGTTGCTTCGGTGACATTGTTGCGGAAGACGACACACTGAAGAACGCCGCTGCCGTCACGGAGCCGGATGAAGATCAGTTTCCCCTTTTCGGTCTTGTGTACTACCCATCCGGCGAGGGTGACGATCTCCCCATTATAGCGCGCAATCGTGCTGATTGTAGCAGTGGGAAGGAGTGACATAGCCGTGCTTCCGTTATTCATCATGTGTTGAGTATAACATATCATAGGTTGCTTTTCATGGATTCCAGGAGCAGACACGAGACAGACAACACCGACAAACGGTATGGTATAATCGCCGAACATAGGAGGAAGGTCAAGTCTGCGACACAGTCGGACGGATGGTATAGGGTGCAGCCATCTCTTGCACGTGAGTCTCAGCCGCTGGCGCGTCCGTTTATCAAATGGGCGGGCGGCAAAGGTCAGTTAATTCCGGAACTGGCACGTCGTCTGCCGCCGCGTTTTCGTCGCTACCACGAGCCGTTTGTTGGTGGCGGGGCGCTCTTTTTCCACCTCTTTAACCATGGGTTGTTGCGCGATGGAGCGGTTCTCAGCGATTACAATTCTGAATTGATGGTCTGCTACGAAGTGATCCGCGATGATGTCGAATCGCTGATCACCGCCCTGCGCTGGCATCACCGTCACCGGCTCGACCCGCACTATTTCCTGGAGGTGCGGAACTGGGATCGTCAACCCGATTTTGCGCAGCGCAGCAAGATCGAGCGCGCGGCGCGCACAATTTTCCTCAATCGTACATGTTATAACGGGTTGTACCGGCTCAATCGCAAGGGGCAGTTCAACGCGCCATTCGGCTACTACAAGAATCCGATGATCTGCGACCCGGAGAACCTGCGGCTGGTGAGCGCTGCGTTGCGCAACGTCGAACTGTACGTTGGCGATTTCAGTGATGTGCTGCACCGTGCCAAACCAGGCGATCTGGTCTATTTCGACCCCCCCTATGTGCCGATGAGCGCAACGGCATCGTTTACCCATTACACCGGGCAAACCTTCGGTCCCGACGATCAGCGACGCCTGGCGGATGTCTTTGCTGAACTCTGCGAACGTGGCGTCTATGTGATGCTCAGCAACTCGTCGACGCCGTTGACCCGCGAGTTGTATGCTGCCCGCGCAGTCAGTTCGTCCGTGGTGTATGCCAGCCGCAAGATCAACTGCGATGGGAGCAAACGCGGGCACGTGGAGGAGTTGATTGTCTGTTCGTATCCGGTGGAGTAGATCTCTTGCCCCCTCATCCCCCTGCCCCCCTCTTCCACGAGGGGAGGAGGGGGAGTCTGGGCGTCCTGAGGGCTGAAACGGGAAATGGCACGCAGGTGCTTCCAGAAAACCCACCCTGTGAGCGTCCCCCAGCCCCCTTCTGAACCACAGACGCTTCACACCGCCGCCGGTTCTTCCTGTTCCGCCAGTTGACGCAGCACGTAGTGCAGGATGCCGCCGTGCCGGTAGTAGGTGAGTTCGCCTTCCGAGTTGATCCGTGCTTTGACCTTGAACGTCAACGCTGAGCCGTCGGGTCGCTGTGCGTGCACGGTCAGTTCCTGACCTGGACGCAGCGTTTCGATCCCTTCGATAGTAAAGATTTCATGACCGGTAATGCCGAGCGACTGCCAGCTTTCGCCCGGCATAAAGGTTAGCGGCAATACCCCCATGCCCACCAGGTTCGAGCGGTGGATGCGTTCAAAACTCTCGGCAATCACCGCGCGCACGCCGAGGAGGAACGTGCCTTTCGCCGCCCAGTCGCGCGAGGAGCCAGTTCCGTATTCCTTGCCCGCCAGCACAATCAGCGGCGTACCATCCGCCTGGTAGCGCATCGCAGCGTCGTAGATGCTCATCCGCTCGCCGGTTGGCAGGTAGATGGTGTACCCGCCTTCGACACCCGGAACCATGGCATTGCGCAGGCGGATGTTGGCGAAAGTGCCGCGCATCATGACTTCGTGGTTGCCGCGACGCGCGCCGTAGGAGTTGAAATCCGCCGGTTGCACGCCGCGGGCGATCAGGTACTGCCCCGCCGGACTGTCTTTTGCGATGCTTCCGGCTGGCGAAATGTGGTCAGTCGTGACGCTGTCGCCCAGCAACGCCAACACGCGCGCGCCGCGGATCGATGACAATGGTGGAATGTCGCGCGTCATATTGTGGAAGTATGGCGGATTCTGAATGTAGGTCGAGTCCGGATTCCAGGCGTACAGATCGCCGCCGCTTACCGGGATGGCGTTCCAGGTCTCGTTGCCAGTGAAGACATTCGCATACTGCGCACGGAACAGGTCGGCGTTGAGTGATGCGGCCATCACCTCGGCGACTTCCTCTGCGGTGGGCCAGATGTCCGCCAGGTAGACCGGTTCGCCATCGGCGCCGACGCCGAGCGGCTCACGGTTCACGTCGATGTCTACCGTTCCGGCAATGGCGAAGGCGACGACCAGCGGCGGCGATGCCAGGTAGTTGGCGCGCACCACCGGGTTGATGCGCCCCTCGAAATTGCGGTTGCCGCTTAGCACCGCACTGACCACCAGATTTCCCTCTTTGACTGCCCGCGCGATCTCGTCGGCGACAGGTCCGCTGTTGCCGATACAGGTGGTGCAGCCGTACCCGACGACATTGAACCCTAACTGGTCGAGATATGCCTGCAACCCGGATTGCGCCAGGTATTCGCTCACCACCCGCGACCCCGGCGCCAGACTGGTTTTGACATAGGGCGGGACGCTCAATCCCTTCTCGACTGCCTTTTTCGCCAGCAATCCAGCGGCGATCATCACCGATGGGTTCGAGGTGTTGGTGCAGGATGTAATCGCGGCAATGATTGTCGAACCGTGCGTGATCGACGTCGTGCGTCCATTCAGGGTTACGGGTATGCGCGAAGCAGCGTACAGATCGTGTCGTTCGCGCTGCCGTGCGCCATTTCCTTCGTACACCGCCACATCACGCCTGAAGACCTGACGCATCGCCTGGTTGAACGACAGTTTCAGGTCCGCCAGCGGCACGCGATCCTGGGGGCGACGCGGACCGGCGACACTCGGTTCGACGGTGCTCAGGTCGAGTTCCAGGAGGGTATTGAATGTCGGGATGGGAGTGTTGTCGGTGCGGAACAGCCCCTGCTCGCGGCAGTACGCTTCCACCAGCGCCACCAGGTCCTCAGAGCGCCCGGTGCCGCGCAGGTAGGCGAGGGTCTCGGCATCGACCGGGAAGAACCCGCAGGTCGCGCCGTACTCTGGCGCCATATTTGCGATGGTGGCGCGATCCGCCAGGCTGAGCGAACTCAACCCCGGACCGCAGAACTCGACGAACTTATCCACCACGCCGTGCTGACGCAGCATCTCGGTCACCCGCAGCACCAGGTCGGTTGCGGTTGCGCCGGGGCGGAGTGCGCCGGTCAACTTCACACCAACGACTTCGGGGGTCAGCATCGCCAGCGGCTGACCCAGGAGCACCGCTTCCGCTTCGATCCCGCCGACGCCCCACCCCAGTACCCCAAGACCGTTGATCATGGTCGTGTGGCTATCGGTGCCGACGAGGGTATCCGGCATTGCAACCAGTTCGCCGTCGATCTCGCGCGCAATAACGACGGTTGCCAGGTATTCCAGGTTAACCTGGTGGCAGATGCCGGTGGCAGGCGGCACGACGCGGAAGTTGGCGAATGCCTGTTGCCCCCAGCGCAGGAACTCGTAGCGCTCGCGGTTGCGCTCGAACTCGAGTTGGGCGTTGAGCATAAGCGCCATTCCGTGACCGAACGCATCGACCTGCACCGAATGGTCGATCACCAGGTCCGCCGGAACGAGAGGATTGATCTTCGCGGGGTCGCCCCCCAGGCGCGCCATTGCATCGCGCATCGCCGCCAGATCGACCAGTGCCGGAACACCGGTGAAATCCTGCATCAACACGCGCGCCGGCTTGAATGCCACTTCGCGCTGCCCGGCGCTGGCGGGCGTCCACTGCGCCAGCGCGATTACATCGTCAACCGTCGTAAAACCATCGCCAACATTGCGCAAAAGCGCTTCTAACAATACTCTGATTGAAAACGGCAGGCGATCCAGATCGACGCCGATGCGTCGCGCCAGCGCGTCGAGACGATAGATCAGAAAGGTGCGACCGCCAACTGCCAGTGGGGCGCGTGCGCCAAACGGGTCGTGCAAGGTGTCGCTCATTGGGTCTCTCCTGAACAATCCTCCGGTCTCTTCACAGTATAGCAGAAGTGATCCATTGGGAGAAACAATGATCTATAATACTTTGATTGAAAATTTCAATGATACGGTGGCGCATGTCCTTCGATCTTCACCGATTGCGCATTTTTGTCGCCGTAGCGCGGGCAGGAAGTTTCACGCGCGCGGCAGCGCAGTTGCATATGGCGCAACCGACCGTTTCGCAGCAGATTAGGGCGCTGGAAGATGCAGTCGGTGCACCGCTGATCGAACGTGGTCCCCGTCGCCTGCGGTTAACTCCGGCTGGCGAAGCATTGTTGCCGTATGCCACGCGACTGGCGCTGCTGGCAGACGAGGCGCTCCAGGCGACACGCACGGCCGCTGGCGTTGCGGCGCACACCCTGCGGCTGGGCGTGGGTCAGACGCTGGCGACCTATCTGTTGCCGGAGTTGCTTTGCCGGTATCGGGAGCGCGCACCACACTGCCATACCCGCATCGTCACCGGTAACAGCGCCGCGTTGCTGGAACAGGTCGCCGAAGGCAGCATCGAGATCGCGCTGGTCGGTTCGCCAGCGGCGCACCCGGATGTGGTGGTGACGCCGTTCATGCAGGACCGACTGGTGGTGATTGTCGCGCCGCACGATATTTGGGCGAGTCGAGAGGCGGTCGATCTCGACGAACTGCGCGACCGTCCATTGCTGACGCGCGAGCCGGGATCGGCGCTGCACGCGACGGTCGAGCGGTTGCTGGGGAGCGCGACGCTTGCCGGCGACACGGTGATCATGCTCGGTGAAACCGAAGCGATCAAGCGCAGCGTTGAGGTTGGGCTGGGGGTGGCGCTGATCCAGGCGATTGCGGTGCAGCGCGAGGTGGCGCTGGGACGACTGCGCGCGCTGGCGTTGCGCGGCGCCGATGACCGGCGCACCTATGCCTGGGCGCGCCGGGCGCGTCAGTGGCTCTCTCCAGCTGCTGCGGCGCTGGTGGCGTTGCTGGGGGAATAGAACACAGATGGGCACGGATGTGACGGATAGGAATAGAACACGGATTGACACGGATGTGACGGATCAGCGCGGATTAAATAAAAATATCCGTGCCCATCCGTCCAATCCGTGTGTATCCGTGGTTTATTCCCAAAACCATCCGTGGTTTATTCCCATGGCGTCGCGCCGGGGTCGATCCGTAGTGTGATCCCCATTTGCCGGAATGCTTCCATCACCTTCTCTTCCAGTTCCTGATCGCTGAGGGCGCCGTCGCGCAGGTGCAGTGTGATCTCCATATGCGCATACTTTGTCTGGAGAAAGTGCAGCACACCCATCAGACCGGATACCCTGCCGCGCGGGATGGTGAATGCAAGGGTGAGGGTGCGGTTCGGCGCGCTCACGGCATCGTGGCGCTGCTCTTCACCGATGGGCGGCGCCGGTTCTGGCTTAAACGTTGTGCCGGGTCCGTCGTGGATGGGGCGCGAAGAATCGCTTGCGGGCGGGTACGTTGGTGTTTCCGTCGGTTTCCGGGCGCGCTGCTCCTTGCAGAGATCGTCGCGGATGAGCACTTCGCTGTCGGCGAAACTGACGGATGGCGTTTCGTTGTAGGAGCGGCACACCGGCCGGTTTTCGTGCATGTCGCCCAGCCCGAAGAGACCTTTCTGCACCCCTTCGATGATGCTCTCGCGCCACGCGGATTCTGAGATAACCCGCGCTTCGCCCGGCGTCACCAGACCGGCGCGGACGAGTTGTCCGGTTGAAACTGTGTCGCGGTCTTTCAAAAATCGTTCCCGGATTGCCAGCGGCGCGATCTTCTCCAGGATCTCGCCCTGGCTGCGCAGGTGATCGTACACCTGCCGGCTGAGCGGGCGGGTCTCGCCGTGGGTGGGTAAGCCCATATCCAGGCGCTTCCAACCCTCGCGCGCCGGCAGATAGACCTGCCGGTAGAGACGCCGCACCGCATCGCCCAGGTCGCCCTCCAGACGCTTCAGGTTCTCCCTGATCTCCCGGCGCTGCTCATCGGTCAGCTTCAGGCTGGCATCATTCTGCATGCGCTGGTATGCCAGCATCCGGCGCACCAGGACGGCAAATTGCGCCCGTTCGCTCTCCAGCGGCGTCAGGATGAAGAGGGTGTTGCGGTAGACGCGCCGGGCTTCGCCTTTGGTGTCGCGCAGTTCGTTCATGCGCGTCTCGTGAGCGTCGGGCAGGATGATCAGTTTCAGGTCGGGAGTATCGGGAATATCCGCCGATCGGTCGCACCAGATGAAAACGTTCAGCGGGGCGCTGCCTGCCTGCTGGCGCAGCAATGCTTTCTCGGTCTCCTGAATCTCGCGGTCGGCGATATTCTCCATGCGGGTGAGGAGCAGGCGGTTGAGGTTTGCCTGGTTGGAGAAGAAGTATCGGTCACCCTGGTATTGCAGATAGAACAGGCGACCTTTGAGTTTCTCGACCGCTTCGGCGACCACGGCTGCCGGGCTGCTGAGGGTGGCGGCGTTGCGCTTGATGTCGACCAGGGTCGCCCCTTTTTCGACCCCGCCGGAAAAGGAGGACATGAAGATCGCGGTTGCGGCGCGTTCGCCCAGATGCAGCCCGCGGTACGCTGAGCCGAGATCGGCGCTGACTTTGACGGCGCCGGCATCGGGCGCGGTGATGTCGGCGGCAATCACGCTGTCAAACTCCGCTCCGATATGTTTGAGCAGTTCGCGCCGAATCTCGGCGTCGCTCAGGTTGATGTCCGCCAGGGAGATGAAGGGCAGGTCGCGGTCTTTGTGCGCGGCGATCACCAGCGCCAGCAGGCGCAACACGCCACGGGTGCGCTGGAAGGAGGAAAAACTGCCCCAACGCTGGTAGAGCGCGTCCACCACGTCCGGCAGGAAGGGGTACGACGCGAGAAAGCGCGCCCGGTATTCGGACGGTTCGACGCCTGCCGGCAGTAATCCTTCACGGGTTGCGTACTCCATAAATGTGTCAACCGCCTGCATCGCTTCCTGCTCTTTGATCTGGGCAAACAGGCGACGGCGGATGACGTGGGTGATCTCGTCGTCGCGCACCGGTGCGTAAATACGCTCGACCCGCCCGGAGACGCGCTGCAACTGCTGGAACATGCGCTCGGCGCTCGGATCGTAGTGTTCGATCAGACTGGTGGGCAGGGTGATGACCAGCACGACGCGATCAATGGCGCCGATCAGTTCGGTCAACTCCTGCATGAAGGCGATGGTTTGCGCCGCCAGGGTGCTTTCGCCGACCGGCGCGCCGGCCGCTTTGGTGACGTACTCCAGCAGTTCGTCGATGAGGATGAGCGCCGGCGCGTGGGCGGTCAGCAGCGCGCGCAGCGCCTCGCCGCGTCCGGGCGCAACCAGATCGGTGAACCGAACACGCTGACCGGTCAGTTGCTGTTCGATCTGTCCCCAGAGCGTATCGGTCGCCGCCATGGTTGTGCCCACCATCACCACCCGTCGCGCGCCCCATTCGGCTGCCTTGTGGTAGAGCGCGATCAGCGCATGGGTTTTGCCGCCGCCGAAGGGAGTCTGCAACTGGATGACCGGATCGCCGCCCTGCCCCGCCAGGCGCTGCTGCACAACATCGAACAGGGTGCGCAGCCCGGCGGTCACGAATGTCTTCTGGAAGAACAGCGCAGGATCGCGGTACTCGGCGACGCCGCGCCCGCGAGCGACCTCGCCCAGGTCAGCGGCGAAGACCTCCATCGTCAGGCGTCCGCGCAGAATGTCGTCGTGAGGGATGGCGATGGTGTGGAACGGTGGCATAGCGCGACTCCTTATCTTTATTTTAACCACGGATGGACACGGATCAGACGGATTGCCACGGATGTTTTTACTTTTTAATCCGTGCTCATCCGTGACATCCGTGCCAATCCGTGTTCTATTCTTAATAAACCACGGATGGACACAGATCAGACGGGTTGGCACGGATGTTTTTATTTTTTAATCCGTGCTGATCCGTCACATCCGTGCCAGTCCGTGTTCTATTCCCCATCCGTGCTAGTCCGTGTTCTATTCCCCATCCGTGCCAGTCCGTGTTCTATTCCCCATCCGTGCCAATCCGTGTTCTATTCCTCATCCGTGCTAATCCGTGTTCTATTTCTTCTTCACCTTTTTCCGGTCGTTGGTAAGAATTTTGCGCACGAAGGATGGTTTTGGTCCAAAGTTGAGTAGCAGACCAACTTCAATCTCGGTGGATTTGAGGTAGTTGAGCAGTTGTGCTTCGTGTTCAGGGCGCAAGGACTCCACGACTTTCAGTTCGACGATGATGCAGCCCGCTACGATGATGTCGGCGAAGTACTCTCCCACCAGCAAGCCATCGTAGTATACCTGGAGAGGCGCCTGTTGCTGCACAGCAAGCCCTGCTTTAGTCAGTTCATATACCAGAGCGTTTTCGTAGACCTTCTCCAGGAAACCGTGCCCCAGCGTGTTGTAAACAGTGTAAAAGGCTTTGATGATGACCTGCGTGGTCTCCTCATGGAGCATACTTCGTCCTTTCTTTCTTTTGGGAATATACCACGGATGGGCACGGATATTTTTATTTTAAATCCGTGCTTATCCGTAGCATCCTCGCCAATCCGTGTTCTATTCTTAATAAACCACGGATGGACACAGATCGGACGGATTGCCACGGATGTTTTTATTTTTTAATCCGTACTTATCCGTCACATCTGTGCCAATCCGTGTTCTATTCTAATAAACCACGGATAGACACGGATCGGACGGGTTGGCACGGATGTTTTTATTTTTTTAATCCGTGCTGATCCGTAGCATCCGTACCAATCCGTGTTCTATTCCCCATCCGTGCCAATCCGTGTTCTATTCTAAATCCATCCGCATCTGTGCGGCGGCCTGTTCCACCTCGGCGCGCAGGCGCTCGCGCCCGGCGAGGAAGCCGTCGAGCAGTTTCTTTTCGCGGCTCTCCACCGGCAGCGTCTCGCTGATCGCCTGCGCCACGCGGTAGAAGACCTCGCTGCGCCCGCTGGCGACCAGTGTCTGCACCAGATCGGCGCGCTTCCCCTTTTCCCACAGCAGCAGCGCACGGTGCAGCACGTCCACCAGGTCGCGCGGATCGTCCAGCTCCTCCAGCCGCCGCTCGTGCGGTCCCAGCAGGCGCACGAACTCCTTCTGCTTGCGCACCGCGCCGCGCTTGCTCCACGTCTCGGCAATGTCCAGCCCGCACGACTGCGCCAGTTTGCGCGCTTCATCGAAGGGGAGGGGCGCCTCTTTGTAGTTCCAGCGCCACAGCAGGTAGAGGCGGGTGAGCGGCGAAATCTCGGCGGCGAACCCGTTCTGCAGAATGCGCTGCACGGCGAAATCGGTCGCCAGCGCGCGCACTTCATCGAGCAGCCGGTCGGCGCGGATCACATGCCCTTCGTAGTCGATCACCTGTTCGTAAGCGCCGAAGACCTCGATGCCGGCGCCGATGGCGGCGATGAAGAAATCGGCGCCGCCGACCCCCTCCGCCCACAGCCGGTCGAGTTTGCAGTGCATCACCGCGCGCAACTCGGCGCGCACCTCGTTGACGAAGCCGGTGGCGCGCCGCGCCGCCTTGCGCGCCACGATGTAGATCGACGACGCCAGCGCAGCGGTTTCGTTGGCAAGCAAACGCGATTGCATCTCGGTGTTGAGGGGCCAGGCGGCGTTGACCACCAGTCCCGAATCGAGCAGGGCGTTGATCACCGTCTCCCATCCTGCGGTCGATTTGTGGGCGTAGACCACCACGGCGATGCCGCCCGGTTTCAGCACCCGCGCCATCTCGCGGAAGGCCGCCGCCAGTTGCTCCTCGAAGAAGCGTTTGCCCGCCTCGAAGCCTCCCTCGCCGTGGGCATACGCCACAATCTCGCCCGCCTTGGGCGTGAGCGGCGTGGTGAACAGGTCGGGGTGGAGGTGCCCGATGCTGCGCTTGAGCCAGACGTAGAAGAAGTCGGAGAGGTAGGAGTACGGCACATTATCGTAGTAGGGCGGGTCGGTGAGCACGGCGTCGAAGAAGCCGTCGGGGTAGGGCAGGCGCGTGGCGGAGGCATGGGTGACAGAATGAACCACGGATTGCCGCGGGTGAGCAGCAACCACGGATTGCCACGGATTGGACGGATGGTCACGGATGAGACCGCGCGACTCTGTTCCATCCGTCTGTGTCTGCGCGCGCTCCCTGCCCGGCAGGGGAGGAATGCGGGTGAGGTGGTCGAGAACCAGACAGATACCACTTACATCCCATTCCCCTCGAGCACCACTGAATGGGTTTATTTCACCGTAATCCCAAACCATAGGAAGAGCCTGGCGATCAAAAGCGCGTTCAAAACTCAGAACATCGCCACGCCACCTAACCAAATTGCAAGAGTAAGTTGCTAATTTGTTCACGGCTAATCCCAAATACGTCACCACCGCCTTTGCAAAGTCTTCAGGGTAGCCCTGGGCGAGCATCTGCGCGTGGGCGCGGCGCACGGCGTCGACGAAGGTGATCAGCGCCAGCGCCTGGCGCGGGTTGAACAGGTCGCCCCAGGTAAGCAAACCATACCGTGTCACGGCAGATAATCCGCGCGCATTTGGCGAAGGACGCTGCTCAGAAATCGGCTCATCCGGCACGGGTTCCATCCCCCACGCGGCGCGCAACTGCGTGCATTTCACATCCAGCGCAGCAACAGCGGCGCGGCAGGCGTCCAGGTCGGCGGCGGTCGGCAGGCGGTAGGTCTTGCCTCCCTGCCCCGCTTCCACCACTGCGACCATGCGTTGCCCGGCTTTGCCGGCGCGGAACAGGCGGCGGGTCGTGGCGGCGTCAATCGTCGCCCCGCAGACCGGGCAGGTCACCACTGCGCCCTTCACCGTGCCGCGTTCGGGATCGAACCCGGCGGGCCGGGACGCGTATCCGTCCTCCACAATCTCAAAGGCGACCGGGTTGGGATAAACCACGGATTTACACGGATCAGACGGATGTTCACGGATATTTTTATGTGATCCGTGTTCATCCGTCGCATCCGTGTCCATCCGTGTTCTATTCAAATTAACCACGGATTGGCACGATTCAGACACAGAGTCAGAATGAACCACGGATTGGCACGGATCAGACGGATGTTCACGGATATTTTTATTCCTTAATCCGTGTTCATCCGTTACATCCGTGTGTATCCGTGTTCTATTCCCCAATCCGTGTTCACCCGTTACATCCGTGTGTATCCGTGTTCTATTCCCCACATCCGTGTCGATCCGTGTTCTCTTCACAATACAAAGCGCAACTTGTTTCCTGTCTTTTTTTGCCAGCCAGAACTGGCGCATGAGCGGGATGTCAACGCCGCAGGACGGGTTCTGGCAGGGGAGCGTGCGCGCCCAGATGTAGCCGACGACGGGGGCAGCGCCGGACGACGGGTAGAACGGCGCCAGTTCTTTGCGCGCCTCGTGCAGCACCCATTCCCCCCACTGCTTCACCGCCGCCAGCAGGGGGTTGCCCGGCGCATCCCGGCTGAACATCTCCGTCTGCCCGAAGCTTTCGGGATGAACCACGGATTGACACGGATCGGTATGAACCACGGATTGGCACGGATCAGACGGATGTTCACGGATATTTTTCTTGAATCCGTGCCGATCCGTCCCATCCGTGTCGATCCGTGTTCTCTTCCCCAATCCGTTCCCACCAAACCGCTGCGGGTACTCCAGGGTGGCTTTGAGGATCAGCGCGGCGACCGGGTTATAGTCGTTGGCGTAAGCGTCGCACCCCAGGCGCAGAGCTTCGAGCGGATAGGAACCGCCGCCGGAGAAGGGGTCGAGCACCCGCGGCGGCGGGACGCGCCCGGCTTCGATGTCGGCCACGCTGACGGGTCGGCCCAGTTCGGCGCTCAGCCGTTCGGCGTGGGCAGCGTAGATCGCGCGGCGGGCGCGTTCCAGCAGCGGGGCGTCCAGCGCACGCTCCCAGCGGCTCAGGTCGGCGATGAACTCGCTCTGCGTCTGCCAGGCGAGCGCGTCGGCGGGCGGCGGAACGAGCGCGGCGTATGCGGTGGCGCGCGAGGCGGCCAGCGGGCGGCGCGCCCACCAGATGTGCAGCGTGCTGATGTGCCCGTGGCGGATGTTCTTCTCCTTCGCGGCATGCCGGCTCACGTCCTTGACCGGGAAGGTTTCTTCGATGAAGCGGCGGTCGTCGTGCATCAGGCGGCTCCTCAATGAGTTGAAACCACGGATGTCCACGGATCAGACGGTATTTAACCACGGATGTCCACGGATCAGACGGATGTTCACGGATATTTTTATTGAGATCCGTGTTCATCCGTCACATCCGTGCTGATCCGTGTTCTATTATTTAACCACGGATTTGCACGGGTCAGACGGATTGGCGCGGATATTTTTCTTTCATCCGGGCTGATCCGTCACATCCGTGCCAATCCGTGTTCTATTCTAAAGCATGTGCGCGAATGTCATCGACCGAGACCAGGTAACGAACGTCCATGCGCTCCTCTGGTTTCAGGCGCGCTGCCGGGTTCTGGATGCAGTGCAACGTCGGTTGGGGCGTGGCGGCGTTGAACACGACGTACAGGAAATACTCGTCACCGAAGCGTTGCGCCTTGAACCACTCGTTGCGGGTCAACGCCACCGCACCGGTATCGGCGCGCCCTTTGACCTCGATGTAGCGCTGCTGCCCGTCAGCCGCGCGCGAACGAATATCGAAGCCCAGATTGTCACGCGAAACGTCTTCAGGAACGCGACCCTGACTCCGTTCATACTCCATCGCCACCTGCATCGCAGCGCGCTCAATGTCCGGGTCGGAGAGCATCTCCGCAGCGACGGGCGCAGGCACAACACGCGCTGCACCCAGAAAACGCGGCGTGGAGAGGGTCAGGTTGCGTTCACGCTCCAGTGCGTTCCGCAGCGCATCCAGCGCCTGCTCGTACCGGCGCTTCTGGTCTTCCTTGTTGCGGATTGCCAGGTCCACCGACTCGCCCCGGTTACGGCGCTCATAGAGCCGGATCAGGTCGCCATCCAGTCTGACGATGAGCTCCTCCAGCGACATCAGCCCATACTTTTCCTTGATCGTCGCCTGACGGTTGCGTTCTTCCAGCAGTGCGGCGCGATACGCTTCCAGTTCGCGGAACAGCACGCCACGGGCATCGCGCTGCAACGCCTCGAGCGAAGGGAATGCGCCGTCGGGCGGTCCGCCGTGCTGCAGGTCCCACAGCAGCGTCGGGTTGACCGGCTGGATCGTTCCGCGTTGCCGGTCGGCGAACAGCGCGAACAGTCGCGTGCCGGCAATCTCACCCTTGCCATCGCGGATTTCCCCCTCGTAGAAGAGCAACGTTCCATCCATACCGCCGTCGGGGTCGGTGAACCGCGCGCCTTCGTGCAGCGCCGCATGCAGCGACCGCTCAACCCATGCCATCGCCGCCTCGAAGAGCGGATGACCGAACGTCACCAGTTCCGCCTGTGCGTCGCGCATGGCGACGGTTTTATCGAACGTGATGCGCGGGTAGCGGCGGGATAACGCGCCGAACCGTTTTTTGAAGGCATCTTCGTCGGCGATCTGGCGCAGCGGCGCCGGCACGCTCTCCAGCGCGAGAAACGGACCGGACTTCCCGCCGATCTCCCTGAGTTTTCCCTGCAACGTCTCGATCACCTGGCGGAAGAACGCTTCGGTATATTCGGGGATCAGGCGTTGCTCACGCGCCTTTGCCGCCATCTCGCGGATGCGGGTGTAATCGATGAAGCGGGTCGCCAGGCTTTCGCCGAGTTGATCGCGGATGCGGTCAAGGTATGCCGGGTCTACCCGGATATCGATCTCGCGCAGGATGTCGTCGATGTTGCGCGCGCCGGCTGCCGCTTCCAGAAGCAGTTGCCCCAGGTCTCTCCCCTGGATCAGATCGCCCAGCACATCGAAGACCTTATCACTGCCGAGCGCCTGGCGGATCTCCTCAAGTTTGCGAAACACCGCCTGCCACACCCGCCCCTCGCGCGTATCGGTCGCCACCAGGTTGAACACGAAGACTTCGCGTGTCTGACCATAGCGGTGAATGCGCCCCATGCGCTGTTCCAGGCGGTTGGGATTCCAGGGAATATCGTAGTTGATCATCAGGTGACAGAACTGGAGATTGATCCCTTCGCCAGCTGCCTCGGTCGCCACCATGATCTGCGCCTCATTCTTGAAGGTTTTCTCAGCCTGAATGCGCTCCTCCAGACCCATCCCGCCGTGGATGGTGCAGACGGAGTAGCCCCAGAGCCGCACGTTTTTCTCCAGGTGCTCCAGCGTATCGCGCGATTCGGTGAAGATCAGGATTTTCTCGCCCGGATGATCGCGGTTCAACCGTTCCAGCGCAGTGCGCAGATGGCGCAGTTTCGCTTCAATTGGCGGCGCAGCGTTCACAATGGCGCGCGCCTGAGCGATGAGCGCATCCAGCCTGGCTACCTCCTGCTCCAGTTCGCGCCGGTTTTCCGCCACGCTTAGCGTTTCCCATGCCTCCTCCCGTCGCCAGCGTTCCTCCTCGCTCAGGTCGTCCAGCTCATCGACATCGTAGCTTTCGTCGGCGGTGCGCTGGCGCTGCGGCGCGCCCTGGAGCAGTTCCTCCAGCCGATGCTTGCGCCGTTCAAGCGAGCGCAACAGCGCATACGTGCTGGACGCCAGCCGACGTTGCAGAATGACCAGCGCAAAGGCGACGTTGCGGCGTTTCTCACTGGTGAGCGCTTTATTGTACTGCTCGTTCACATAGCGCGACAGGTCGTTGTACAACTGCTTTTCGCTTTCGCTCTCCACCCCCAGGTTAAACTCGATCGTCGCCACATGGCGTGGCAAAAAGAGCGGCTTGCCGTCAAAATCGCGCAAATCTTCCTTTACCCGTCGGATGAACAGCGGATTGTCGTGCTGACGGATCGACTCGGCCAGCATCTCGGATGTGGCAAAGAATCCCGGTTCAAGCAGATCGAGAAACAGGCGGAAGTTCTCCGGGTCGCCGCGGTGTGGCGTCGCGGTCAGAAACAGCAGGTGCGTGCAGATCTCCGAGAGGCGCTCACCCAGGCGATAGCGGTCGGTCTTGCTCAGATTGTCGCCGTAGCGATACGCTGCCATCTTGTGCGCCTCATCGACGATGATCAGATCGTACTGCACTGCCGAAAGACTGGCCAGAACCTCTTCCTGCTTGGCAAAGTCGATGGATGTGATCACCTGCGATTCGCGCACCCAGACATTCTGACCGTAGAACGCGCCCAGGGTGGCGCGATCCACGACGACGAAATCCTCCTCGAAGCGATCCTTCAGTTCACGTCGCCACTGGTCTTTGAGGTGTCCGGGGGCGACGATCAGGATGCGAGTCGCCAGATGGCGCAGTTTCAATTCCTTAATGATCAGCCCGGCCATAATCGTCTTGCCGGCGCCCGGATCGTCGGCGATCAGGAAACGAATACGCGGCAGTTTGAGCACATGCCCATAGACGGCTTCGATCTGATGCGGCAGCGGGTCTACCTTGGAGGTGTGCATCGCCAGCAGCGGGTCGTAGAGCGATGCCAGGCGATAGCGACAGGCTTCAATCGCCAGAAAGAAGTGACGGGGATCGGCGCCGAAATGGGATGCACTCCGTTCCGATGCAATGGCGCTCAGTTCGGCGCGGCTCAGCCACTGGTCGATATACTGGCGCGAGCGCACCGTTGCGCCGACGATGCGCACATAGTCGCCCATATCTTCGACCATAACGACCTGGATCGGCTCGGGCCAGAGCGAGCCTTGAAGAATACTGCCGCGAGTGATGGGCAACGGATCCACATGCGCCTCCTGTGGGTTGCAGGATTGCAGGTGATACGTATTATAGGGTATTGACTGCGGTCGGGGAGAGAGGTCGGGTTGATAGTCTTTGAGTTCCGCCATAGCCCGTGCAGGCGCTTCGCCTCGCAGAGCTTGAGAGGTTCCACCCTGACGGCGCTCGCCAGCCCGCGCAGGCAGGCTTCGCCCTGGGTAGCCGAAGGCGAATGGTCTTTGAATACATGATCCGCTCTAGCCTGCACAGGCGGGCATTGCCTTGCATAGCCTGACGGCAAAAGGCGTATGCCGGATTATATAGCAGTTCTCACAAGGGTTGAACCTCGTGGACGAGGTTGAACACTCCTCAGACAACCGCAATCACCATTCTCCCTGACGGGAGAAGGGAGTTGGGGGGTGAGGGGCAAAGACGCACCGCAGAGGAACTACCGCAGAGACGCGTCGGCTGGCGCCGATGGCGCGACATTCGGCAGGCTGAAGCGCATAATCCGCACGTTCCCGCGATCCACAACCAGCACCGAGCCGTCCGGTGCGAATGTCACGCCGCACGGTAGATTGACCGAAGCGGCATCGCTGCCAGCCCCGCCCCAGGAGATCAACCCTGCACCGCTGTCGTCGGTCAGCAGCAAGGTATTGCGCGCTGGCACGCTGACCAGCACGCGCCCGCCCTGCGCTGCGATGAACGGATCATCGTAGGTTTGCGGTTGCCAGCCGGGCACCCGCCAGATGGCGTAGGGCAGCGGGCTAACCTGTCCGTTGTCGGCGCGCGCAAATGCCTGCACCCGGCTGTTCCAGGTGTCGGCGACGAAGACCGTGCCGTTCTCATCGACGGCAACGCTGGTCGGTTCGTTGAACTGCCCGGATGCGCTACCGCTGTACCCCCACTGATACCGGTAGTTGCCCTCAGTGTCGGTGACCACGATCCGTTTGTTGCCGGTATCGGCGATATACACGTTCCCGTCGGCGTCGACGGCTACGCCGCGCGGACCGAACAGGTCGAGTGGTCGGGCGAGGTTCGCGTCCTGCGTGCCGCCGGTCGGCGAAGCGCGACGTCCATCACCGAAATCGTCACGCCCGACTCCCCAGCTGGCAAGGAAGGTACCCTGCGGATCGAGTTTGACAATGCGCGCGTTCCAGGTATCGGCAACGTAGATGTTTCCCTGAGCGTCAACGGCGACGCCGCGCGGCTCGTAGAATTGACCGTCACCGCTGCCGAAACTGCCGATAGTGCGGATCGGCGTGCCGGATGGATCGAACACGATCAGGCGATGGTTGGCGCTGTCTGAGACAATGATATTCCCCTGCGGATCGACAGCAATGCCGCGGGGTTGCACCAGTTGCCCCGGCGCGTTCCCAAACTCGCCGAAGATGTCGGTCGCCAACAATTTGATGATGCCGCCAGTGGTAGCCACAGCTGGCGCATCGCCAACTCGCGCCAGGTCGCGGCGCACCCACACCGACATCTCGCGCCCATCGAGACGCAGCGGTTGCGGCAGGTCGCGGTACAGCAGGTAGCGCCGTGTATTCTCCCAGTGTGAACTGTCGAAAACCCAAAGTAGCGGCGCCCATACTGGCGGCACGTCCTGCGGTTGCAGCGTCGGGCATGCTTTACTTACATCCCCCAGGCTGCCCGGATAGGCGAAGTAGAAACGCTTATAGCCGGGACTCTGCGGATCACACTTGTTTCCTTCCGGGAACCACCAGTTCAGTTTGGTATCGTACAGACGCACATAGTCGTTTTCCAGCGCCTGTCGCGCCGTTTCGTTCAGGCTGACCCGCGACACCATTACCACCGGCGCCAGAATGCGTTCCCCTATGCCCTGCGGCGGATCGACCAGGAATGTTTCCGGAGTCGCAGTACGGAAGGCGTCCGAATTGCGCAGTTCGATCCGTTTGAAATCGCGCAGATACCACTGGTAGGGCCAGGCGAGACTCCCTTCCCCGTCCTGCGCAGGGTCGCCGGCATCCATAATGATCGGCATCGAGAGTCCGCCGGTCGGGTCGTTCACACTCCTGACATTGCGCGTCTGACTGATTGCCAGGTCGCGGATCTGCGCAACGATCAACGGAACGTCGGGCGTACTCTGGGTATAGATCAGCGGTTCGACTGGCGTATCGGGATGGTCGTACACTACCAGCCATGTGGCGCGCAGGGTATAGGCGCCCATGAGCGCCGCAACGGTGAGCGCCCCCAGCGCCAGGGTTGCGCGCGTGCCGATCCAATGCGCAACCACGACGATCAGGTAGATCAATCCGCCGCTCAGTCCGAGCAGCAGGATGCCCTGCAACAGGTTCGCCAGCCCTTGCTGGCCAGCGCTTATCCGACCAAAGCGCCAGAACGCTACCGCAATTGCGATAACGATCAAGAGTATAGCTGCTGGCACGAGCCAGGCGCGGCGGTCGAGTTCTCGCCAGTTAAGACTTGCGCCTAGTCGCGCCAGCGCCCACGCCAGGAGCAGATTGGCGGGCAATGCAATGTGCGAGTTGAGCCAGGGCATCTTCTCGCCTGCCCACGAGAATGCCACCAATGAGCAGAGGAACCAGAACGCCAGAAACAGCGGAAACAGCGCCGTCGCCGGACGCCCGGTGAACGACATGTGCATCTCCGGCGCCGGTTCGACCGGCGCACGCGGCGGTGTATCGAGCGTTTCGACGCCATCAGACGATGGTTTATCAGTGGTCTGGGGGCGATGGCGCAGGCGCACGCCGCGGGTAAAGAGGTAGACCGTCGCTGCCAGACCGCCGAAAAGTGCCAGCGGTTCATAGAGCGACATGAGCATCAGATAGTAGTACCACGGTTGATCGCCGCGCGCATATTCCTGTTGTGAACCGAGCCAGTATGCAAGTCCAGCGTACAGTCCAGCGAACACGCTCTGCATGTCGGCAAAGAATGTGCTGTAGAGCACGACAAACATCGCTGCCAGCACACCGAGCGCAATCCAGAGGTGCGTGCGTTGCTCGCGCCAAAGCGCGACGAGTCGTGGAACAAACAACGGCGTTTGGTCCCACACCCGCGCCATGATCAACCCGCCGCTGGCAACCGTGAAGAAGAGCAGCGACATGCCGTCCGCGCGCAGCGTCGGCGTCAAGCGCCCATACCACAACCCGCTGATGATGCTCAGTTCGATCAGCACTGTGACAACAGCGATTGCGCTGAGGGCAATCGTCATGGTGCGGCGCGGCAGCAGTTCGTACAGCACGCGGATGATCAGGAACCAGCCGAAGATGAACCCAAGAATGTAGTAGAGTTCGTGGGTGGCCAGCGCCAGCGCGATGCCAACCGCCAGCAGGTATAGGTAACGCGGTTGTGCCGTATCGATATAGCGGAAGAAGCCGATCACGATCCAGAGCGTCCACAGGACCATCAACCCATCGTGGCGCGCAAAGCGAGTGTAGTACAGGAGCGTTGGCGTGAACGCCAGCAATACGCCCGCCAGCAGCGCACCGCGTGCGCCCAGGTAGGGGCGCAACATCCAGGTGGAAGCAACGAGCGCAATTCCGGCAAGCGCCTGCGGCAACCGTGCCTGAAAGTCGCCGTCGCCGAACAGAAAATAGGAAAAAAGGGTCAACACATAGAGTGACGGTCCGTGATACACCGGATCGTAGCAGTAGGTTGCCGATACACGTCCGCCCCAGCAGACGAAGCCGCCCGCGCCGGTGTAGAACTTCCAGCTCATCCAGGCGTGGATCGACTCGTCGTGGTGGAGCGCCATGCGTCCAAGCCCGTACAGATGCGCAATGATGCTCGCCACGAGGAGCAGTGCGAACAGCAGTCCATCAACGGAAAGCCACGCTAGGCTCAACGGGCGATCCAGCCCGCCGGGAGCAACTGCGACGCGGTGCGGATCTCGTGAAAGGGTCGCCATAAAAACTGGCAGCGAGGACTGTCGCCTTACGAAAATAATTTTCCGGTGTGCCGAACTGTCTACGGGGCTAGAGCCCTCGGCTCTGCGGGGCGAAATCTGGATGTACAGGCTGGAGCAGAGTAATTGCTCAACAACCGCAAGGCGACAGCGAAAGCCGCCTTCCTCCTTTCAGTGACTGAGTAGTAAATGCTTGACAGTTTGCACGTGTTTACATTTCTCCTGAGAGCAAAGGTATCTTGCCCTTGTAGACACAATAGGGGCAGGATGCTTTCGCTTCCAGTCGTGTATGTCGTCCCTGGTGCGAACAGTTACGACGGTTGTCGAAATTTTGTGGCACATCGATTCTATGACCGATCCACGGTATAGACGCAGTGCTGATTGTGTTTCTTCCCCGAAGTACCGCTTTGTCTAACACCTGAAATGCCGACGGTATCGGTGAAATAAAAGACGCCATTGCGCGATTGTGGACGTCTTACTGCTCGCCGCCGAGACCCAGCCCGATCTCAGGCGCCACTTCTGGACGCACTGCGATGACAAAATCGGTCGAACCGAGCGGATGCGGCGGGATGCGGTACAGGATATAGTTCCAGAACTGCCGCGATGTAACCGGATCGAACGGCTGGCGCAGGAGACGCATCAGGAGTGACGAACGTTCGGTCACCTCAGCCGTCATCCAGTTGCGCGGCAGGCGATACGTTTCCTCTTCCGGGAACCACCAGCGCAACGGATAGCGTTGCACCACGAACCCCTCCAGAAAGCGGCGATTCTGCTCATTCTCGTAGTTTTCGAGCAGCATAAGCACGGCGATCACATCGTCGCCCGGAGCGCGCTGAAGTTGCGGCGGTTGCTCCTCGGTGCGGGCAAAACGAATCCGGTACCAATCCCACACTGTCTCGTTATCGTACCAGACCGTCGCTGTCGTTGCGCTGCTGCGCCGGCGCAGCGCCTCGTCAAGCCGGTCGATCACCCGCTTCACATCAGGCGATGTTTGGGTGTAGATCATCATCTCCCGCGGAACATCGCCGTAGCGGAAACTGAGTTGGTACGCGCTGCGTAGCGTGTAGATCGCCACAATCAGCGTGACTCCTGCCATCAGCGCGCCCAGCGCCCAGCGTCGCCCACGTAGCATCCACGCACCAGCGGTGAGCAGCGCAGTCAGCACCATCCAGAGCGGCGCGATCCACGGCGTGAGCGCCGCGATGTGCGGGTTGCCACTGATCGTCGCGTTGTTGATTGTTACACTTAGCAAGATCAGACAATAGGCACTAATAACTGTCAGCACTCCCAGGAAGATCGGGAACGGGCGCACGATCTGGCTCATTACTGATCCATGCTGTGCCTCATCATTATTGACCGTGCGACGCCACCATTCCAGCGCACGCCCCGCAGCCCACGCTCCCAGCAATGTGAGTGGCAGGGCAATGTGCACCGTCAACCATGGCATCTTTTCGCCTGCCCATGAGTAGAGTGCGAATGCGGCTATGCTCCACCACGCCAGGACAAACGGCAGCACTGTGGAGCTGCCCGGCGCAGTGGCAGTGTCAGGGGTTGTGCACGCAGGCGCGGCGTCTCCATCGGCGTCGGGATCGGCGCGGTTGCGTGTGTGGCGTCGCCGTTGCCATCCCAGCGCTCCCACCATCACCAGACCCGCCAGACCCCACAGGATCAGCAGCGGCTCGTAGATTGCCAGCAGTACGGCGTAGTAGTGCGGCGGTTGGCCACCGCGTTCAACCTCGTGCTGCGCCAACCAGTAGAGGAGCGAGCCAGTCGTACCGGTGATGACACCAGCAGTATTGGTCAGAAATGCCGTGAAGAACAGTGTATAAACCAGAAAAAAAAGCCCGCCCGCGATCAACAGACGCCGATCCTGCACCAGACTTGCAAAGACCGCAACCGTCGGATCGCCGCTCGCGCGCGCACGTTCCCAGCAGGTCATGCCGGTCGCGTCGCGCCGTCGCCAGGCGAGCCACCAAAGCGCCGCCAGCGTCGTTGGGACCAGCACGAGCCCGGTTAGGATCGCCGGATGCCCGAAGAACTCGCCAAGTTTGATGAAGTAGAGACCGAAATTATCGTCCGGTTGATGACGAACGCACAGCGCATAATCGTTGTCGAACGTCGCCAACGGGGGCCAGCCAAAGATCGGACCAGGGCGAGCGACGCGCATTGGGTTGGGCGGCGGGAAGGGTTGCTGTTCGCTTGGGCAGATGTACGGTCCAGCAACCCGATTAACCGTATCGCTGGTCGGAAACGGGCGTTCCGGGTATCCTGGCAGCCAGAAAACCAGCGCCACGACTACGACCCCCAGCGCCGCCAGAATTGCCACACCCGGCTTCCACACCTTCCAGAACAGCGCCAGCGCAACCGGCGGGACAAAGATCGCAAGATAGAGAAAGAAGGTCTCCATCGTCACAAACATCAACGCCAGCGCGAGAGCCATCACATACAGCCACAGCGGGCGTCTGGTCGCCGCGTAGCGCACCGCACCGATAAGCGCCAGCAACTCGAACACAATCGTGTACGGATCGTGACGAATGAAGCGCGCAATATACATGAAGGCAGGGGAGATCAGGAGATAAAGCGACGCCAGCAGCGCCGCACTACGCCCCAACTCATGGCGCAGCAGATAGGGCAGCATTACCAGCGCCACGCCGAACAGCGCCGGACCCAGGCGTGCGGTGGCATCGCTGACGCTGAACAGGAAATAGATCAGCGCGCCAAAGAAATAGAGAAAAGGACCGTGAAGCAGCGGATCGTGCACATACCCTTCGCCACGAAAGATCAGCCACGAAAAGAAGGCATGCAGCGTCTCATCGTGGTGCAGTGCGCGATCTCCCAGCCCCCACATTCGCGAAATCAGCGCTAGGAGGAGAATAGCGAGGTACGCAGCCTGTTCGAGCGTGAGCGTCACTGCGCGCGGGCGCGCCTTTGCGGGGGTTGCGCTATCGTCAGGCGTTACAGTGACCCGTGGCGGAAGTTCGGCAATCGACATGGTTCAGCTCAACGACCTCCGGATTCGCCCCCGGCGAGATTGTACACGATCCACAAGTGTCATCGCAAATTCGGGGTCACGAATATGCCAGATCGCCGAGTCGCGCCAGATCGACCAGATGAATGGCATCGTCATCGACCCGGATCAACCCAGCGGCACGAAAATCGCCGATCGCTTTTGTGACTGTTTCACGGTGTGACCCGATCAGTTCAGCAAGTTGCTGATGGGTCGAACGCACAGTAGGGGGCATGTCGCGTCGTTCTGCCCATAACCCCAGCAGTGCAGCCGCCAGGCGCTGCGGTACGCTCTTGAAGGCAATATCGGACAGTTTGCGCTCGATAGCGCGCAGGCGGCGACTCATTACCGTCATGAAGCGCAGGGCAAGCGACGGTTGCGCCTGCAATGCCCGACGGAGTGCGTCACGTCGCATCACCCCGACTGTGCAGGGAGTGACACCGACCGCATAACTATCATAATGCGCGACCTCCGCCAGCGTCACCTCGCCGAATACCGCTGGCGCATCGAGCAGCAGAACGGTGAGTGCGCGTCCTTCGGGCGAAATTGTGTAAAGGCGAACGCGCCCGCGGTACAACAGGTACATCTCTGCGCCCGGATCGTCCAGACCATAGAACACATAACCGGCAGGTCGCTGAACTGCCGCAATCTCGCAATGCATATCACGCAACGCTGCCATCAACTGTGGGAAAAGATCGGCATCGCTAATAATGTCAACTGGAGGAAGTGGATCGTGCGTATCAAGCATGGCTCTGTGCAGACTCTAAGTCACGAAGATGCCAGCAGTCGTTATGTGCGATTAACTGCCACTCCGTCCGTCCATCGCGGCTTGTGACCTGGCGCCAGTGCGTGATTGCGGTATTGCACATGTGAAAGGCATTACGTCCGCGCGCCTGAGGACCAAGCCCAAGCATGAAGAGAAACGATACTTCGACAATGCCGCCGTGACAAACGGCGACGATAGTTTTACCGTGATGGCGCGTAACCAGACGTTCGAGTGCTGCCGACGCGCGAAACTGAAAACTGGCCCAACTTTCACCGCCAGGAGCAATGGGCGTAAAATACTCTTTGAAAAAGAGGCTCATCTGGGGGAAGCGCGCGCGCGCTTCGTCGATATGCAAACCGTCCGCTTCACCAGGACGCAGTTCCTGCAGGTCGTCGTCCCAGTGGATTGGAAGATTGAGCGCCTCTGCCACCCGTTCGGCGGTCATGCGAGCGCGCGGCAGGGTACTGGCATACAGCACATCAGCTGCAATCTCCCCCTGCGCCAGCCGGCGTGCAAGTGCCTCCACCTGCGCAATGCCCCGCTCCGTCAATCCACGGTCGCCCCGCATCCCGCCCATGATCGGCTCTACATTCGAGTACGCTTCGCCGTGACGGATCAGATAGAGATTGGTGATCATGATGCCTCTCAAAGGAACCGTTTGGGTACGATTCTCTGCTTCTGCAAGGCACGTTCATCGACGGGCAGTGATCAGCGCAAACGCGCCGCGCCAGAGAGACATGATCGCCAGCACGGTTACAAACGTCACCAGTGCAAACGAGACCGGAATGGTCGTCTGCCGGATCAAGGCGCGCAACCCGAGCCCAATGGGCCAGGCGACGAGCCAGGTTAGCGCCGTGCGCGCCAGCATTGGTTGCAGCGCGCCAGTCACTTGAGCGCGATACGCGCCGAACAATGGAGCAACGGCAAACCACCCAATAATGAAGGGCGCCGCCGTTTCCGCAACCTGCGCCAGCGCCGTCAACCCCGCCTCCTCGCCGTGACTGGCGCGACCGAGAGCGGCAAAGATCAGCAGCGCCAGTGCATCACCGACCACGAGCAGCGCCGTTCGACGCGCGGCAACCGGTAAGGGATGAGGCTGTTCACGAGATGCCACTGCTCGTTTCTCCGTTTTGAGAACTGAGAACCAAGAACCCAGAACTAAGAACTGAGAACCAGGAACCAAAGTACCCTGCGAAAACCTGCGTCTTGCCTCATAACGCCGGATGCCTCCTGTGCACTCTCTGGGCTGGCGGCGGTCGCAAAACCAGGCCATGCCAGATTAGATACTGTGGCCACAGGCGGCTTCTTGCCCCAGGCAGTATACCACAGGCGCACTCCGCCTGGTTAGCAGCATCGCAGGGTGATCACCGTTGCTTCAGGGGGGCAGAGCAGGCGCAACGGTGCGCCCCCCAGACCACGCGAGACGTAGAGGGTCAGTCCATCCACCCGGTACTCGCCAATGACGTAGCGTTTGCCGTATCGCGGCAAGGTGAAAGGACCGAGCAGCGGGAGCCGCAAATGCCCGCCGTGGGTATGCCCCGACAGCTGCACGTGAATGCCAGCGTGTGCTGCACTTTCAGCAATATCGGGCGCATGCGACAGGAGCAGTTTGAACCCGCAAGCGGGGACGCCGCGCAATGCCTGACGCAATGAAGGACGACCGTCCCACACATCATCGATGCCAATCAGCCAGAGATCGCCTCCGTTCCACGACAGATGACGATGCTCATTCAGCAGTAATGGAATGTTCGCCAGCTTCAGCGCGGCGTGCAGGTCTGCCAGTCCTTCCCAGTGGTCGTGGTTGCCCGGCACGGCATAGACGCCGAGCGGCGCTTCCAAACCGCGCAGCAGGCGTGGAACATCGGGAATTGCCCAGTGATAAGTGACGATGTCGCCGGTGAACACGATCAGGTCAGGGCGCTCGCGTTGCATCTGTGCGACGCCCCATGCCAGGTTCGCCTCGCTATAGCGAAAACCGAGGTGGCTATCGGTCAAATGCCCGATGCGCAACCCATCGAGCGCAGGCGGCAGCGCCGGGATGCGCAAGGTCACACGCTCCAGAATCGGACGCGCCGGTTCTCTCAGCAGCATATGCCCGAGCGCAGCTGCGCCGAATGCACCGCCCGCCGCAGCGATGGGCCAGCCAAACAGATTGATCCCTGCCACTCCTGCAGCAGCTACGACTGCGCCAAGCCCAATCCATCCCTGGTTGACGTGCAGTCTGGTCACTTCGATCGTCTGGCGCCCGCGCAATGGCCGACGTTTGCGTGGACGAACCCTGAGCACCTGTGGCTCGTGCGGGTGTGTTTCGATTGGCACGTGGTATTCCTTTGCTGCGATGAATGAAGGCTTCGATGCAGTGCGCAGTGTAATCATGGCAACCTCGAAAAGTTTCTCCAGGCAAAAGTTGCGGAGTGATGCCTGACGCGCGGTCGGCATCAACGTTCAACCTTCTGACGTCCGCAAGGATACCACAACAAGCTTACAAGTCGATGAGCGTTGTCTGATATGCGGTAGCATTTGCCGGTCAGGTTGGTTCTCGCTGCTATGCGCTATACTTTTATGCAGTTCTGGAGTGGGGTTGATAAGGATGGGTCTTCCGCAAAAAGGTTATGTCACGCAGTAGTACAGTTGATGCAGAGAGGATTGATGGATAACGATGCGCTACATGCTATGGGGATTGTTCCTACCTGCTCGGCTTGGGTCAACAAGTGGTCTCAGGAAGTCTATGTCGACTCTATTTTGCCTGACAGCACTAAGCTCGGCCATGCGGAGCGAGCGAAGCAGGCGGAGCGTGTCGGCAGGAAGCGCAGGTTGAGCAGTTTTATGATGGTTTTCGGTTTTGCTCAATCTCATTTGCAATTCGGTCTGATGTCTTACTGCCAAACAAGACTTCCCGATCTTTGGTGTAATCACCAAAACTAACCGTAAACTGCTTCGGAAAACGAACAGTATTGATAGCACCCAACTCTTGATAGAGCAGGTGAATCGCTTGCCGGTTGATAATGGCTTGATTTCGGTCATCATTCTCCTGTATCAAATCAAGCGATGAAACAATCTTCACCTATAAATCACCGATGCACCTTGCTTTGCGAGCCAATTGGTCATCACATGTGCAGAAGTAATCAGCCTGACCGGCTTCTGCTAAAGCCAGGTGAACTGCATCGAGGGGCTTGATGCCATGCTGCAAAAATTGGGAGCTCTCTCTTTGACACTTGTGGGTACGTTGATAGACGCCCTGGCTTTGGCGAGTACAAAGTAGCTATGCTCATGTTCGACGAATCGGCAAAGGATCTTGCCTGACCTCATAGACCAATGCTTTCGATGAAACCAGCTCAACTTTAGCGTTGCAAAGAGAGAATGCCAGGAACTGCTTCTGCTTCCAATACGATGCGAAACCAGTTGGGGGAACGGACGTTGAATAGCGCACAAGTCGAGATAGACTTTTATCATACTGTTATCCTAGCACATCTTCTTACCGGCAGTATGCCTGCCCGACTCTCCAACCCCTACTCATGATCGCAGGATGCCTTGTGATGAACGAACTATACGAAAACGAGCCACGGGATCGACGCTCCCGCAATCGCGCTTACACTGGCGACACGATCGTCATGCGCCGCTGCGTGCCGGTCACTGCGCCACCCCCCCGGCGAAGCATCTGGCGACGCATTCGCCGCGCGCTGCTGGCAGGCGTCGTGCTAATGGCGCTCCTTATCGCACTGGCGTACTGGCAGTTCGCTGCTGCCGTCGCGCCGCTGATCGTCGCCGATGCCCGTCCGTTTCCTCCGCTCAATCCGCCGGGGACGGGGATCAACATCCTGTTGATCGGCGTCGATGAACGCCCCGATCATCCGGAAGAGGGGGTGCGCAGCGATACGCTGATTGTCGTCCATCTCGATACAATTGGTCGGCGCGTCAGTCTGCTCTCCGTCCCGCGCGATACGCGCGTCGAACTGCGGGATATCGGTCCCGCCAAGATCAATGTTGCGTATGGCTACGGCTATGCGGCAGCCGAAAAACTCTATGGTGAAGGGGTTACTCCTGAGCAGGGGGGGATGGCGCTGGCTGCCGAAACGGTCGGGCAATTTCTCGACCTTCCCATCCATTACACGGCGCAGATCAATTTTGACGGTTTTGCACGGGTGATTGATGCGCTCGGCGGCGTGACCATCGACGTGCCGCGGCGAATTGTCGATAATGCCTATCCGACCCCCGATTTCGGTACGGTTCGCGTCGAGTTTGAACCCGGACTGCAGCGGATGGATGGGGCGCGAGCGCTGATCTATGCGCGCACCCGCCATGCCGATAGCGACTTTGGACGTGCCATTCGCCAGCAACAGGTGATCCGCGCGGTTGTCGATGAACTGCGCGCGCGGGGTCTGCCTGGCGCGGCGTTACTCGCTCCCGCGCTCGGTCGCGCGCTCGACGGCACCTTTACCACGACCCTGCCGCTGTCACGCCTTGATATGGTTCTGGGGATCGGATGGATCGTAACTGGCCTGGACCCTGCGATGATCGGGCAGCACCGGATCGCGCCTGATACGGCGCCCAACTTCCGCGAGGTCGGCTCGGACATTCTCTGGGATCCAGCGGAGGTGCGCGCGGTTGTGCGTGATTTTCTAGCGGCGCCGGGGGTCGAAACCGGGCAGGTGCGCATCCAGGTGTTGAACGGCGCCGGTGTCGCCGGATTGGCGCGGCGCGTCAGCAGTGAACTGGAAGCAAAAGGGTTCATAGTTGTGCCAGCAGCCGATGCGCCGCGCAGCGATATGCCCGACACCATCGTGTATGATGTTACTGGCAAGCCTGCTACTGCCCGTCGCCTGGCAACGTTGCTGCGCGCTGAGACTCGCCGTGGTGCGCCCGAAGGCGTGAACCCAACGGTCGACATTATTGTCGTGTTGGGGCGGGATCAGGTGAAGTAACGTTCCTCATACGTCGGCGGTTTCTGCGTGGAAGTTTCGCCAGACATCTCCAGGAGCGTAATCATGCACGAGTACGATGTTATCACATTCGACTGTTACGGCACACTAATCGACTGGGATCGCGGCATTCGGGAAGGGTTCGCCGCTGCCGCCAGGCGCGTTGGTGTTGCGATCGATCTCGATGCGGCGCTCGCCGCCTATCATGCCATCGAGCCGCAGGTCCAATCCGCTGAGTATCGCCCCTATCGTCAGGTTCTGGCAGAAGCAGCACAACGTGCTGCTGCAACCCTTGGCTGGCCTATGGACGATGATACTGCCAGGTTTTTCGCGTCGAGGTTACCGGAGTGGCTCCCATTCGCCGACACGAACCCGGCGCTGGAGCGGTTACACGCCGCCGGGTATCGGCTGGGAATCCTGTCGAATGTGGACGACGATCTGCTCCAAGCAACGATCCGGCATTTCACTGCGCCAATCGATCTGATCGTCACGGCGCAGCAGGTTGGTTCGTACAAACCGGCGACCGGTCATTTCATTGCTGCCCGTGAACGGATCGGCGGGTTGCGCTGGTTGCACGCTGCGCAAAGCCATTTCCACGACATCGTCCCGGCGGCGCAGATGGGGTTGCCGGTGGCGTGGATCAACCGCAAACGCGAACCGTTACCGCCGGATGGTCCGGCGCCGCTGGTCGATGTGCCGGATCTGCTGGCATTTGTGGAATGGCTGGAGGGAGAGTGCGCCGCGAGAGGATGATACCAAATCTTGATCGACAGGATGATGTAGATTGAGAATGTATATCAGTAAATACGTTGACCCCTGTCCGGGTCTATCGTGTCGCACAAGGCGCCCGCTTCTGGAGCGTTCACGTTCAATCTTCGTGCGCCTCAGGCAGGCTGAAGTCCTATCTGAGGTCGGGCAAGCCCTGCGGGCTGGATCAACCCGGCGACCCCCTTGGCATAGGGAAGGGTAACGGACGCGCCAGCCCCGCAGGGGCTTCCCCGTGCTCAGGAAGGGCTTCAGCCCGAATCACGCCCGACGACGGATGATGTTGGATTGCTTCTCGCGTAGACCGAAATTCATTTTCGGTCGCCATATGGGGCGCACGATTCTGGGAGTGTTCAACCTCGTCCAATTGGTTTAACCTCTATGGGAATTGCTATAATCCTCAATCTTCTTCAGCTCCACAGCAATTTCACAGGAGCGAAGGCATCGTGCCCCAGGCTGTCTCACGAAGGCAAAACGCCCTCGCTCCGCGACAAAACAGCGCAGCTTGTGTTCTACCAGATGTGATGTAATGCGCGATACACCGCGCCCCACTCTTCCAGCGTTACCGTCTCGGCGCGTCGTGTCGGATCGATCCCGGCAGCGGCAAGCGCGTCCAGCACCTGCTGCCTGTCGATCTTCATGCCCATTGCCGACATGCCTCCCGGCAATGCATTCCCCAACTGCTTGCGCGGATGGAGGAAACCGGCTTTGATCAGGCGCAGGAGCGCTTCTGGCTGATCGGAGACGACTGCGGGTTGGGGACGGATTCGCAGTCTCAGCACGCTCGAATCAACTTCTGGCGTGGGGAAGAAACTTGACGCCGGGACGCGCGCGACAATCTCTGGCTCAGCGTAGATCTGAACCGCATGCGCCAGCACACTCAGATCACCTGCGCGCGCGCAGATGCGCACAGCAACCTCCTGCTGCACCAGCACGACCATCAGCGTCGGACGGAGTGGGTCACTGAGGAAGTGTCGGAGCGCTGCCGAAGTAATAGCATACGGCAGATTCGCAACTACCTTGTACGGTCGTGCACCAGATGCCGCATCAGGATCGTGTTCTGCCAGGATCGTTGTCGGCGGCAGGCGCAAGACATCACCCTGGATGATTGCCAGATTCGGGAAGGCGCGAAACTCGGCGCGCAACCGTTCCGCCAGACGGCGGTCGAGTTCGACAGCAACGACTGTGCGGGCGCGCTGCACCAGTTCCCACGTCAGCACGCCAAGACCGGGACCAACTTCGACAACCGTATCGTCGGCTGTCAACGCTGCAGCAGTGACAATTGTCGCCAGCGCTGCACCATTGATCAGGAAGTTTTGTCCCATACCGCGGGAGGGGCGCAATCCCAGCGCGTGCAGTGCAGCACGCACCCGTGCGCGTGAGAGGTATGGATTACTGACCATCATTGGAGCGGCACGATCACCTTCCACCTGGTACCTTTGCCCGGCGTGGAAGTCACCTCGGCGACGCCGCCCATCAGCGACGCGCGCTCCTCGATATTCAACAGACCAAATGAACCGCGCTGATTGTAACTGGCGCGCACCTTCTCAACATCAAAGCCGCGTCCATCGTCCTCAATGATAGTTTCGAGAGTGGTGGGCGTCTGGATCAGGCGCACCCAGATATGTTGCGCTTTTGCGTGCTTCAACGCATTATTGACTGCCTCCTGAATAATGTTGAACAGCGTGCCTTCGACTTTCGTATCGAGGTGCGCATCGATCTTGTCCGCTTCGAGGATGATTTTGGTCGGATTATCTCGGAACCGCTCGAAATACTGCTGCAATGTTACATTGATACCCTGGGTTTCGAGCGCCAGTGGGCGTAATTCAAACAGCATCGTGCGTACCTCGTGCGTGGTGCGCTTGGCGAGTTGCCCCAGTTTGTCGAGTTCAGGCAGCACTCGCTGCGGATCGCGATCAAGGAGGCGTTTGATAAACTCGACATTCATTGTAATCGCTGCCAGCGCCTGCGCTGGTCCGTCGTGCAGGTCACGCGCCAGCTGGTGGCGCACCTCTTCTTCTTTCGAAAGAAGTTTGGCACGTTCTTGCTGGAGATCGTAGATCAGTTGTGCATTCTGGAGCGCAACCAGCGCATACGATGCCAGCGCCGCCAGTTTTTCGACTTCTTCGCTGGTGAATGCGCCGTCGCGCTCACGTGCAAAGACCATTGCGCCGTAGATGCTCAACCCGAAGCGCAATGGGATCAGGCAGGCAGTATGACAGCGTTGCAACGAAGTGAAGAGCATCAATTCAGGGTCGTGCTGAATATCGTTGAACGTCAACGGGTTCGATTCACGTAGCGCCTGACCAAGTGCGCCACCCGCAACCGTGACGGAACGTTCCCGGTCGTCGGCGTCCAACCCGCGCGATGCAGCCACAAACAACTGGTTGGGCTGTCCGGTGGAGAGGAGCACGATTCCGCAGGTGTACGGCGCCAGTTTCTGGCTTTCATCAAGCGCCACCTCAAGGACGTTCTGGTAATCGTTGGTGGTTGCGAGCGTATATGCTGCTTCATACAGGGCGCGCGTCTGATCACGGTATGCATTCGCCTCGCGCAACGCCTGTGCTGCTTTTTCTTCTGCCAGCGCCACGCTCAATCGGTTGCTGGCGCTCCAGCGCTCTGCCAGCCCGCCGGTGATCCAGGGAATAAAGACAAGTGCCAGCGCACGCAGCGCCAATCCGACGTATCCCAGGGGGTCGCTTGGAATTGAACCATTGCCTGGACCGATCCGCGCAATCAGGTATGCGCCGACATAGGCAAACGCTGTGATCAACCCTGTCAGCAAACTCGCTGATGAATCCAGACGAAACGCTGCATTGACCAGCGGGAGAAGAAAGAGCGGATACAACACCTCACGCGGATCGGGGTTGAACAGAGTCAACAGGATCAGCGTCAGGATATCGACGGCAAAACTGAACCGCAGCAAAGGTGCAATCGGCGGAATGAACACCAGGATCGTCGCGAGTGCTGTGAAGAGCACATACCCCCACATCACGACAATCATTGGGCTTTGCGCCGCAGAAGGGGGCCAGAGCGGCTCGCCGGAGATCAGGCGCACGATCCCGATGAGCAGCGCCATAACGCCCCACCGCGACAGATTATAGAAGCGATCACCGCCGAGCATCTGGCGTTGCAGCGAGGTCTTCGACGAGAATGGGATGTGCTCTGCTGCGTCCATGGGCGCTACTCTGGCATTGCATACACGACTTCACTGCAAAAATGCACCGCTAAGACGCCGAGAGCACAGAGAACTTCAAAAACGAAATGTATACGCGGCGAAGCATGCATTTGAGCGACTCGATACGGCATCTTCTTCCGCGAACGCTGCGCCTCTGCGGTGAAATAGCCTTTTTGCAGTGGACTCATACGCGCAATCAATTCGTGTGCGTCAACCATGCCAGCGAACGGTGCAGGCGCGCCTCGCGCAAGACGCACCCAGTTTTGTTGTACACCCGCAACCTTACTAATGAACGGTGCGAGCGCGCCTCGCGTGAGACGCACCCGTTAGTCTGGTTGCATTGCCTTGAGCGTGGCAATCGACGAACTCACTGCTTCAGCGCTCTTCTTCACCAGCGCCATCTCCTCATCGTTCAACGGCAATTCCAGCACGCGCTCCACACCGCCCGCGCCAAGCACGCACGGTACGCCGAAATAAATATCGTTCAAGCCATACTCCCCTTCCAGATAGCAGGAGCAGGGCAGCACACGCTTCTTATCGCGCAGGATAGCTTCAACCATCTGCACGGTTGCAGCGCTCGGGGCATAGTAGGCGCTGCCAGTTTTGAGCAGATTGACGATTTCACCGCCGCCTTTGCGGGTACGATCAACAATGGCGTCGAGTCGCTCCTTGCTGATGAACTCAGTCACCGGTATGCCACTGATGGTTGTGAAGCGTGGCAACGGCACCATCTCATCGCCATGACCGCCCATCAGCATCGCCTGGATGTCTTCAACCGACACGCCCGCTTCCATGGCAATAAATGTCCGATAGCGCGCTGTGTCCAGGACGCCAGCCTGCCCCACGACCCGGTTCTTCGGGAAGCCGCTGACCTGCTTCGCCAGATAGGTCATCGTATCAAGCGGGTTGTTCACCATAATAATGACTGCATCAGGCGAAAGTGGCGCCGCTTTGGAGATACAGTCGCGCGTAATATCGGCATTGACCCGGATCAGGTCTTCACGGCTCATACCAGGTTTACGTGGTGCACCCGACGTCACAACAATAATGTCGGAACCAGCAGTCGCGCTGTAATCGTTCGTGCCGGTGATCTTCACGTCAAACCCTTCAATCGGTCCAGCCTGTAGCAAATCAAGCCCCTTCCCCTGCGGCACACCCTCAATAATATCGACTAGCACGACATCGCCCAGTTCTTTAGATGCGATCCAGTGAGCGGCAGTTGAACCGACGAAACCCGCGCCAATGATCGAGATTTTTGGTCTCATGGCTTCTCCTCTTCGCTTCAAAGAGACAACTTCTGCACCTTTGCAGTAGTGGAACGAACCGGGTTACAGAGCAATCGCGGCCTTTCGGATTCCTTTTGATCCCGCACTTATGACGACACGCGCCTGAGAGCAGCGTGCGCCCTCTGGCGAAGCCTGGCAAGCGCCGCTTCCAGATCAGCAGGAAGTGGCGATGTAAACTCGACCCACTCACCGCCGGATGGCAATCGAAAACCAAGGCGATGCGCATGGAGAAACTGGCGCGTCAATCCGAACGTTGCCCGTGGGCGCTTCGGACCGTACAGTGGATCGCCGAGGATGGGCCGGTTGCGTGACGCGCAGTGGACCCGGATCTGATGGGTGCGCCCCGTCTCCAACCGCGCTTCGATCAGAGTATACTCTCCCAGGTCTTCCAGGACGCGCCAGTGAGTTCGCGCCGGTCTGCCGCCAGCAACCACTGCCATACGCACCCGATCAGTCGGATGGCGTGCAATTGGCGCATCGATCACTCCTTCGGGTTCAGGCATCCGACCCTCAATGACCGCGAGGTAGATTTTCAGCATGGTACGCGCCTGCTGTTGCGCCTGCAGTGACCGCAATGCGCGCTCGTTGCGCGCTGCCACCAGCAACCCCGACGTATCGCGATCCAGGCGATGCACAATGCCGGGGCGCATATCGCCATTGATCGCCATCTCTGGGTAGCGCGCGATGAGCGCATTGACCAGTGTGCCACGGTCGTGACCAGGCGCAGGATGCACAACCATGCCCGCTGGTTTATCGATCACGACGACATCTCGATCCTCATACACGATCTGGAGCGGGAGCGCCTCGGCAACAAGACCGACCGGTTGCGGCGCGGGCAGGTGCACAGTAACCGTATCGCCAGCGCGAACGGGGGTGCTGGGGCGCGCCTGTCGATTGTTCAAAAGCACCTGGGCGGCTTCGATCAGGCGCTGAGCGTAGGTGCGCGAGAGATCGGGCACATTATTGGCGACATACCGGTCTAACCGATCCCCCGCATCGGCAGCCTCAACTACCAGATGTAGCAATTCAGCGCTCACAGAACCCTCGCCTAACAGAACCGACCGTGTTGCCTTCATCCATCGGAGCGCACCGATGATCCGGCTCACTGTGGCTCCCGGTTGAGCAGATCGTTCAGCAGCGCATCGTCAGATGCTGCGCAGCGTTGTTCCCTATCGCCGATCAGCGCCAGAAACAACGCCAGTACCGCAACTCCGACCGTAATTGAGCTATCGGCGACATTAAAGATACCGGGGAACCAGTGAATATGGATAAAGTCGATCACATACCCGAAGCGCAGGCGGTCGATGATATTCCCAATCGCGCCGCCGATGATCAAACCGAGGCACACCTGAGGCAGGAGGTGCGGACCGGGCAGATGATAGCGATAGAAATACATCGCTCCCAGGCTGATGATGATCGACGTGACCGTAAAGAAATGTGGAAAGCCGACATCGAACATCCCAAACGCAATGCCGGTGTTGTGGATCAGAGTCAGGCTCAACCAATCGCCAAGCAGCGGTAGAGTCGTTCCTTCGACCGTGCCCAGCGTTTCCAGAACCCATGCTTTTGTGGCCTGATCGAGTGCAAGAATAGTAGCGGCAATCGCAGCCGGACCCAGCCAGTAGCGCCGCAATTCACGCCCGATTGTCGAACCTGTTCGTGTCAAAGCTCTCGCTTTCTACGCTTTCGGGGAAACCGGTTGCGCCAGTCGTACAGGCACCTCTTCTGCATCAGGTTCCAGCAGAACTCAGGTAGTTGCGCAGCACCGGCACTATCACTGCAATCGGGGGCAGTCGGCGTTTTGCCTGCTGCAACGCCTGGGCGTATATACTGAACCCTGAGAGCGTTTCCCTCTCATGTTCAGAAATGCGCAAGCTCAGTTTTCCAGCCTTCTCTGCCCCCTGCATTGCGAACCCATCGTTTACATCTGCAACCCATCCGCCGTGTAAACATCACCAGCGCCGGCTGCGTTCGCGCGCCGACTGGCAACGCACACACAGTGTCGCATACGGAAGCGCTTCCAGGCGCTCAATCGGAATCGGTTCACCGCAATCGGCACAGATGCCGTAGGTACCTTCATCAAGACGGCGCAGCGCAGCGTTGACCTGTTCCAGCAACTCGCGCGCATTGCTGCGCAGCGCCAGGTCACGCTCTCGCACCAATGTCTCCATCATTTCTTCGGCAACGATATTCCCAATACCGATGCTTTCCTCTCGACTGGCGCGCTCGCGCTCCAGCGCGGCGATCTCGGCGAGCAACGCATCCCGCTCCGCTTCGAGCCGCTCTCGTTGTGCTGCGAAGATAGTCGTCGATGGCATCTTCGCCGCTCCTTTCTCGCCAACAACAAGACAGGCTTGGCAGCCCTTCCTGCCGCACCTGCAACAAATACGGACACCTCGTGCCAGGAGCAAAGACGCTCCTTCTGCATACCGTTATTATACCACGTCAGAGCGTCAAAACCGGTTACGCTGTATCCACTGAGCGATAACCTCCGACCCCGCCAGGAGTGAACGTTTCTCCCAGACTATGCAGCAGCGTTGCCACAATGCGCAACTCATCACGCAGCACTGCGCGCAGCGCTTCGGGGCTGCGTTCCCCCAACAGATCACTCAGATCGGTAACATTCGTGCCGACAATCTGAAGATACACCAGAGAAGGCTTGTCGTCGATGCGGTAGCCACGACGAATCTCTACTGCAATATAGTCGGCTGGCGGAGGAAAGTCGGGCATCACCCGTCGCAGCGCTGCGCGCACCGCGCCATTGAACGCACGCAGCAGTTCAACATCACTCCGGTCGAACGAACGCACATCGACTGTATAGGTCCATGCCAGTTCGAGCGGTCCGGGCGTAATGTCACGCCCTTCCGAAAACAACTGGTGCGCTGCTGTCCAGACCAGGTTGAGTTCGACCCATGGCGGTGACCATCCCTCGCCGAGTGGTTCGGGATGCTCCGGGAAGAGTTCTGCGCGGTAGATACGATCAAGCGTTCCTGGTTGGATGCTTTCGACAATCGCATGATCGTGCAAGCCAGCAAGCAACCAAGCTTCTTCGAGACCGACCGCAAGTTCTTCGTAATTGATCAACGATGTCCCCCTTGTGTCAGAGCCATTGTTCATTATTGTACCGCTGGGCGTCGTGTCCGACAAGCATCTTCACCTGACCGCAAATATTAGCGCTTATGTCTTTTCAAGCAATCCGCTGGCGTGTTACAATATCGATACAAAGTGGTTATTTAGTGACAGTGCGACCTGGAGGGGAGATGCATATGAGCAACGAGCAGAACAAGCGTCGTCGTAGAGCAGCATATGTCTGGAAGCCAGAGATGATCCGCGCCTTGCGAGAACATATGGATCTGACCCAGCGCGAACTGGCCGATCTGCTGGAAGTGCGGCAACAGACCATCAGTGAATGGGAGACAGGACTGCATACGCCGCATCGCTCGACCCAGAAAACGTTGAGTATGGTCGCCGAGCGTGCTGGCTTCTTCTATAACGCTCAGGCATCCGGTTCAACCGATGGGGATGGCGCACAGCAGAATGGAGAGGAGACTGCTGAGCGCGTTAGCGCTGACCAGCGGACCGCCGGCGCCGCTTGACACTTACACGTTTTCGTGTTAGACTAATACCAGAACGAAGGACGCCTGTGTGCGTCCTTCTTCTTCACTGGAATTACACGAAAACGTGTGGAGTTGTCTCATGCCGCGCCGTTTCACTCTTCCCTGCGACCATCTCCGTGCCCTATATGAAGCGGGCGCAACGACCATCACTCTGGCGAACCTGTACCACTGCAATCCAGCCACCATCGCGCGGCATCTGCGGCGCTGCGGCGTCGTACTCCGCACCGGGCGCTTCACCGCGAAACCGTGTGATGAAGCGCTTTTCCGTCGGATGTACCTGGATGAGCGACAACCGTTGACCCGGATCGCAGCCGCACTCAACGTTTCGGTCAGCACCATCGGGAACTGGCGGCGGCGACTTGGCATCCCGCCGCGCAAGGGGCACCGCGCCGCTGTGCCCGGACAGGAGGAACAGTAGTGGCGCAGCAGTGCAGCGTCTGCCCATAGGGCAATGCGGCAGCGGCAGGGATATGATAATCCCCCGTCTGTTTTTGAATGCACTGTATGTATTGTCATTATGAGTACAGTTAGCATGCTCGTTCGGTTTTCTGACGCTCTCTGCGCTTCCGAAGCGTCAAAGTATTCACTGCCGGAAATGTAAAGAGTTTTCGCCCGAATTGCGCCAGTTTCGGGTGCGATTTCCGGTCGAAAGCGTCAAGCGTTTCTCGTACGTTTGTTTGTGAATTGCTATACAGAATGCGATACGTTGCTATGTTTCTCTTGACACGCCGATTTTCTCCGGTGCAGCGAAATCAATGACAACGAACAGACGCATTGCCTGGCAGGTAGGGGTATGGCTTTCGCTTCAGTATGCCAGTCGTGAGCGATACATGTGTCTCGCCAGACAACCTTGTCGGGGTTCCTCCGCGCCAGGACGGGTGATAGAGACGGTACGACTGAACCAATTCAGGCGCAGGCGAACGAATGTCCTGCTCTGCAGCGTGTTGTTTGTGCGCAGAGCGCAACCAAAGGTTCAGCACGCAGCAGAGCACCGTCGAGACTGGCAAAAACGGTGCTTCCGCTATTTCACAAGGACATTGCGCCGTTCTCTCATGCTTGTGCGCGAGGCGAGGTCTTGGCAGCGCGAAAATGCCGCGTGTAACAATCAGCGCGCCTTTGCGCGAAAAATGGCGGCATACGACAGGAAACACCGCTTGAACGACCTTGCGAAAACAGCGCTGCGAGCTGGTACAGGTGCTGGTGCGCGTGCTGCCACACATGCCAGCGGATCGGCGCGCGCGGTAGAGCTGCAGGGTGATCAGGCGCGCGCGCAAAGGGCGCTAGCCCTGAGCGCGCAGGCGAGCGCGCTGGCGCAAGCAAGCTGCACTGGAGAAAGGTTTTACAGTTTTCGGGGCGCTGCTAGCGGGGTGGTTGCGCGGGAGAAACTTTACATTTACACTCTTGGTGTAATGTAGAAGACAAACGCAACGGCGTAGTACCTGGACATATCGAAATCAGAGAACCGGGCGCACGCTCCGATGAACAAGTCGAACACCGGACGATACCAGCCGTCACGAGTGGTAGAGAAGAGGCGTGGAACTCTCTGGAGCGACAGATCCAGATTGCGCTAAACCACTGATGGTCGTCTGCCAGGAGAGCATGGGAAAAAAATCAGGAAAAAAGACCAATGTCGCTGTGAGTGAAGCTGGGATGTAGCAAGGATACGAGCGGATCATGCCACATCCTGCGCAGCTACTTTCCGCGCGCCAGGGCGTTGAGCACGCCAAGAAACGCGACTGCCGCCACAACGTGGAAGATGATCAGAACGAGGTAATCGCTTCCTCTTCCTCCCATAGGCATTAACGACGGATTGGCAGCGCCAGCCAGGTTCGGAATGAGCGACACAAAGAAGGCGATCACGCCAATAATGTTGTAGGTTCGGAGTGGATTAGCAGCGACACGGTTGACAATTGCCAGTACAGCAACGCCGATCAGCGTAAAGAGCAGAGTGAAGGCAATGATCGGTCCGAACGTAAACGGCATAAAATCGGGCGACAGCGGTACAACAGCGCCGAGGATAAGGCGAACGACGACATTGGCTGCAACCGCCGCCAGCACTCCTGCGCCGCCAGCTCTGAGCAGCGTCGCATTCGAAAGACGTGTCTGCGCGATAGTGGACATGCTTCAGGCTCCCCAGTGATCACAATATACGAGCAGTGTGCGAACGTGTGATTGCTCACCCGGTCATTATATCCAGACGCCAGACAAGGTACAACTTCTGACTCCAATACCCTTCCAATCTTACACAAAAGCGCAAAGACACAAGTAGGGAGGAGGGTTAGTTTCCAGTTCATGGTTTTTGGTTTCTGGTCCTCATTCCTGCTGGTTCGCGTCCAGACAGGTCTCTATCTTGCGATCAGATCAGCAACAGTAAATGCGCCTTCCACCGACATCGCTTAGCGTAGTGCAGTGTCGAGTGCATTGGCGATAGCAGCGGAAACCGGACCGTTGTAGACGCTCCCGCAAGCGGTCGGGTAGCGCGGTGGCGTCGTGCCTGCCTGACGCCCGACGACGAAGGCGCGTATATTCGCCAGAGGAGGCGGCAACTGCTGGATACGAGGACAAAGACCTGGGACCGGATGGAGCGCCGTTCTATCTGGCGCACGGTATTGTCGACGTTGTTGTGGTCGATCCACGTACCGGCGTCGCGTCCCATTTTCAGCGCGACCGCTCGCTAGTGACTCTTCAGGCGCCTGCGACGTTGGAACTGACCTGTGAGTGTCGCCTTGATATACCCCGACCCCGATCATACCTTTCCCCTTTGTGTCTTTCATGGTATGATGACGCAAAGCGGCATGAAACGCACACACTTCCAGGAGGAAGGTCATGGACGATCGTGTCAACGAGGATCTCCCATGCTACGGGTTGTATATCGATGGATCCTGGGTCGATGCCGAAGGGGGCACAATGCCGGTCAACGAGCCAGCGCTGGGGCGACCAATGGCGCGGGTCGCGCGCGGCTCCGCTGCCGATGTTGATCGTGCGGTCGCCGCTGCGCGCGAAGCCTTCGACCATGGACCGTGGCCCCACACGCCAGGGCACGAACGCGCACGCATCCTCAATGCAATTGCGGATCTGATTGAAGAACACACTGCCGAATTCGCAGAACTCGAAACACGCAACCTTGGCGCGCCGCTGCGCAAGACAACGTTCGTCGACGTTCCCTGGTCGGTCGAGCATCTGCGCGTCTTCGCTGAACTGGCGACCATCCATCCCTACGAGCCGCTGCCGTGGACCGATGTCCCTTCTGTCAGCTGGAACTTTGTCTGGCGCGAGCCGATCGGTGTGTGCGGTCAGATCGTTCCGTGGAACTACCCGCTTCTTATGACGATCTGGAAAATCGCTCCAGCGCTGGCTGCTGGAAACACTATCGTTCTCAAACCAGCGTCCTACACCCCACTGACGGCGCTGAGGCTGACGCAGTTGATCCACGAGGCAGGACTGTTGCCGCGCGGTGTGTTGAACGTTGTGACTGGCCCAGGAGCGGAAGTCGGCGACGCGCTGGCGCGTCACCCCGGTGTGGACAAGGTATCGTTTACTGGATCGACTGAGACTGGGCGGCACATCATGCGCCTGGCGAGCGACACGATCAAACGGCTAACCCTCGAACTCGGCGGCAAGTCACCCAGTCTGGTTATGCCGGATGCCGATCTCGAACTGGCGACCGATGGCGTCCTGTTTGGCGTCTTCTTCAATGGTGGGCAGAGTTGCGAAGCCGGAACCCGCTGTCTGGTTCCGGAAAGCCTGCACGATGAGTTTCTCGAGCGCCTGGTGGCGCGCGCCCGCTCGTTGCGGATCGGTGATCCCCTCGATCTGGAAACCGACCTGGGTCCGCTCGTTTCCGAAGCGCAGTGTCGGATCGTCGAAGAGTATATTGAGGTTGGCAAGAACGAGGGTGCCCGTCTGGTGACGGGGGGGCGCAGAGTGCGCGTGCCAGGGTTCGAGCGTGGTCCTTTTATCGAACCGACGATCTTTACCAATGTGCTGAACGGAACGCGCCTGGCACAGGAAGAGATCTTTGGTCCGGTACTTTCGGTTATTCCATACCGCACGGTGACCGAAGCTATCGAACTGGCGAATGCCAGTCGCTACGGTCTTGGCGCTGCTATCTGGTCACGCGATTTGCAGGGTGCCATCGAGGTAGCCAAACGCATCCGCACTGGCACCGTCTGGATCAACGATCATCATATTATTCTTCCGCGTGCGCCGTTTGGCGGCTACAAGCAGAGCGGCATCGGGCGCGAGCATGGCATCTACGGGTTGATGGCGTACACTGAACTGAAACATATCCACGTCGATCTGATGCAAAAACGCACCGGTCGCGTCTGGTGGGATGTCCTCATTCCTCAGAGCGAACGTGAGTAAGACGCTCCCTGTCTAGTGGGTGATAACAGCAACAGTGGCGATCCATGGGATCGCTGCTGTTTTTAAGGCGAGCGTTGCATGGAATGCAAAGCCCGCCTGCGCGGGCTATGGCGGATTTGATCTCAAAACCATCACCATCCGTGCCGATCCGCGTGCTCTTTGTGGAGAAACCACGGATTGCCACGGATATTTTTCGTGCTCATCTGTCACATCCGTGCCCATCCGTGTGCCATTCATCAAGCAATCTCTGTGCCGATCCATGTTCTATTTCGGCTCTCCAAGACAAAGCCCGCCTACGCGGGCGTGACCGGATTTACAGATTTTTTGCAAAATCGTTGCAGATCATTGACAAATGCTGTACACCATGGTAGACTATTCCTGACCGTTCGGTAAGGGAGTACAATGAAGCGTGGAAAGGAGTGCGCCGATACGATCAGAGATCTGTTTTGAAGCGCAATTGATTTCAGATGCAAGATATTAACAACGAACCAATGTATGGTCCCACTGCAGCCCGCATCCTGATGACGGCAACGCGGCTTTTCATGCAGCGCGGCTACAGTGCTGTGTCGATCAACGATATTGTGCAGGCTGCCGATGTAACCAAGCCGACGCTGTACTATCACTTTTCCGACAAGGAAGAGTTGTTCGTCCTGGTTGCTATCCATATGCTGGCAGATATGCATGGGACTATGCGACGTGCCATTGCTGAACAGTCGGATACACGCGGGCGTCTGGTCGCACTGGCGCAGGTACTGCTGAACGAACCGAACGGCGACACGCGCATGATGCGTCATCAGGCACGCGAACATCTCAGCCCGGAACGTCAGCAGCGCCTGGCGGATGCATTCAGGCGATATATGGTTGAACCGCTGCGTGAAGTGATGCAGCAGGGTCTCGACAACGGTGAACTAACAAGGCACAGTGCTCATGATCTGGCAATGCTATTCCTTGGTTTGATGGAAGGGTTCCAGCGCCAGATAGCGCCGCCAGTAGTGCCTGAGCACAGCGAGATATATCAGGCAATCTCAACCGACCGTTTTTCTGCCGAAACGCTGGTCGATCTGTTCCTCTACGGCGCTGCAGTGCGTTAGACGAACGTACTAGATACGTCATTCTGAAGACCTTCCTGCATCGGTATGGAAGGACGGGATCACGTTTTCTCAAGGAGAAAGATCACTATGACGTCTGTGCCACAGACACAATCGAAACTTCGCCTTCCCCGATTACCGGTTCCGGTGATGATTGCGGCAGTATTGATTATTGCCGTGATAGCGACGCTTGTTGCGCCGCGATTGACTGGTAGCGTCAATCCGCTTCAGGGCGGTACGCCGATCGCCGTCACCCGCGATACGCTCATCGCTGGCATTAATGCTACAGGACGCATCGAGCCACGTCGAGAAGCGGCGCTGAGTTTCGCCATTCCTGGTCGCGTCGCCGAAGTGTTAGTCGCTGAAGGTGACCGCGTTCTGGCTGGAACTCCGTTGATCCGGCTCGACAATCGCGAAGCGGCAGCTCAGGTGGCATCCGCGCGTGCTGCACTGGCACAGGCGGAAGCCGAACTGAAGCAACTGCTGGAAGGCGCCACTCCAGAGGAGATTGCGCAGGCGCGCGCTCAGGTTGAGGCGGCGCGCGCGGCGCTGGTGCAAACAACCGGGAGTGTGACGGAGGCGGATATTGCCGCAGCCCGCGCTCGTGTGGAAGAGGCACGCGCTCGACTCAATGCGTTGCAGGGCACCCCCAACAATGATCAGTTGACTGCTGCACGCTCGGCGCTTATCGAAGCGCAGGCAGCCCTCGACCGGCAGCGTAACGCTCTTTCTGCCGCCAAACTCGACGCTGAACGTCAGGTCTTTGAGCGTGCCAATCGGCTGCGTGATGCACAAATGGCGTTCGCAGCCGCACGCGACAATCTGGCGCGAGTCGAGGCAGACGGTAAAGATCCATTGACTGGCGCGCCACTCACTGACGCGGGCAAACGTGCCTATGCCGATGCCTTCGCTCAGGCAGAGCGCGCGCTTGCAGATGCGGAACTGGCGCTCAATCAGGCACGTATCGCATATGAGACGGCACGCCAGAATGAGATTACCGGTCTGGCAGAAGCTGAAGCGCGGGTTGCCGCAGCGCAGGCGAACCTTGATGCGCTGCTTAATCCTAACCCCGACCGCATTGCCGCTGCGCGCGCTGCTCTGGCACAGGCGGAAGCCGATCTTGCCCGCCTGCTCGGTGATCAGCGTCGGGGTGCCCTGGCAGCTCAGCAGGCGAACCTGGCTGCTGCTGAAGCCAACCTTGCGCGCCTCACCGCCGACCCGCGCGCGACCGATCTGGCGCGCGCCCAGGCGCGGGTTGCACAGGCGCAGGCACAACTCGATCTGGCACAGATCCGGCTCGACGATACGACCCTGACGGCGCCGTTCGATGGTGTTGTGGCGCGTATCAATGTTGCGCCGGGTGAACAGGTCACCCAGGGTCCGGTTCTGACGCTGATTGACGTAAGTCGTTTCAAGGTGACGGTCACCGTTGATGAGGTAGATGTCGCGCGGGTTGCGCCTGGTCAGGACGTCGAAGTGCTGATCGATGCACTCGGTCCACCGCCGCAGATTGGTCGTGTGCAGCGTATTGCGCCACAGGCGACCAATGAGCGCAACGTGACTGCATACGAAGTCGAACTCGAAGTCGAGCCAGGTGACCGTCCGCTGCGTTCAGGAATGACCGCCAGCGCAACCATCATCACCGCAAAGCGCGAAAATGTGCTCAGCGTCCCAATTCAGGCGGTTCGTGAGGAAAACGGAGTGACCGTAGTTGATGTTGTTGTCAACGATAACGGACGCATCACGCTGGTTGCGCAACCGGTCGAAACCGGCATTCGCACCAGTGATCGGATCGAAATTATTAAGGGATTGAATGAAGGGCAGCAGGTGTTTCTGCCTGGTACGTAACAATCCTCGCCTGTAATAAGAAGCGCACTGCACAGGTTCTATGAAGATTAACTCTGGCCGTAGGGCTAGAGCCTTCGGTATGCAAGGCAAAGCCTGCGCGGGCAAGAGTGGAATAGTTGCTCAAAAAAAGAACCTGTGCGGGATTTTCGAGAAGAGGAGAATCGCAGTGAATACTGAAACTGAGTACATAACGCCGGTCGAGGTAATCGACTACGTGACCGAGCCGGTGGTACGGGTTGAACATGTGACAAAGGAATTCGTCACCGGTGGCAATCGCTTCCGCGCTCTCGATGATGTGTCGCTCGAAATCCATCGCGGCGAGATGGTCGCCATTATGGGACCGTCCGGGAGTGGCAAAAGCACCCTGATGACGATACTGGGGCTGCTTGATGTGCCAACATCTGGTTCCTACTGGCTCGACGGGCAGGATGTCAGCAAACTGGACCGCGTGCAGCAGGCGCGGGTGCGCAATCAAAAACTAGGGTTCGTGTTCCAGAACTTCAACCTGTTGCCACGGCTTACAGCATTGAAGAATGTGGAACTGCCGCTGGTCTACGGGCGTGTCGGTGCGCGCGAGCGCGAGGAGCGCGCGCGTCAGGCGCTGGAGGCAGTAGGATTAGGAACAAAACTCCACAACCGTCCAAACGAGTTGTCGGGCGGGCAGAAACAGCGTGTCGCCATTGCCCGTGCGCTGGTCGGCAACCCGTCGATGGTGCTCGCCGACGAACCGACCGGCGCGCTCGATACCCGCACCGGTGCAGAGATTATGGCGCTCTTCCGCGAGTTGAACCGCGAGCAGGGCATTACGATTGTGATCGTGACGCACGATCCAGAGATCGGCAAACAGATGGACCGGGTGATCGGGCTGCGTGACGGACGGATTGCTGACAATATCTTGCAGGAATACTATCACGTCAATCTCGCGCTGGAAGAACTCGAACTGCCAGTGCGCGAGATGGCACCAGTGCCAGTACCAGTTCTCAAGCCAGAACAGGAGTAGATACCCGTGTTCAAAGAATTCGTACTCATGGCAATAGATAGCCTGCGGGCGAACAAGTTTCGCTCACTACTGACGATGCTAGGGATCATCATCGGCTCTGCCACCCTGGTTGCCGTTCTATCGCTCGGCAACACGCTGCAAAGCCAGGTCTTCGAGCGCTTTGTCGATCTGGGCACTCGCCGCATTGCGGTGCTACCCGGTGACCCCCAGGCGCGTGGCGCACGTGATGTTCCCGGATACGGTCTGCTCTCGATCCAGGACTACCGTGCACTTGAGCAACTGGTTGCCCGTCATCCCGATGTCTTTCGCACCATTGCGCCTGAAGTGTCCCTCCGTGTCCAGGCGCGCTCTGGAAGTTCTTTTGCCAACACAACGATCGTCGGAACGACAAAGGAATACCAGTTTATCCAGACTGTGCCAGTTCAGTACGGTCGTTTTCTAACTGACGAAGATGACCGGCAGGCAGCACGGGTGGCAGTCCTTGGCGCACTCGTCGCGGAGGATCTATTCGGTAAAGAGAACGTGAAGAATGCCGTCGGACGGACGATAGAGGTGAATGGGCAGCCACTCCAGGTCGTCGGTGTCCTGCGACAGCTCGGCGGACCCTTCTCGTCCGACCAGCGCATCTTGGTACCAGTCAGCACAGCGCGGTTGCGCATCGCCGGGAGTCAGGATCTTCCGGGGCGCGGTTTGCAAATGAGCAGCATTCTGCTCAGTTTGCAGAGTGAACAGGAAGTTGCGCGTGGCGAGGCGCTGGTACGAGCGACGCTGCGCGCTACCCGCAACGTGCCTGAAGGTGCAATCGACGATTTTCGCCTGAACCTGCCGACCCAGGCACTCAGCGTGCTGGCAGGTATCAACGGTGCAATTACCGGCTTTATCGCGCTGGTGGCGGGTATCAGCCTGGTAGTGGGTGGCATTGGTATTATGAACATCATGCTGGTGGCAGTCACCGAACGCACCCGCGAGATCGGCGTGCGCAAGGCGCTCGGTGCAACCGATGGTGATGTGCTGAGTCAATTTGTGCTTGAAGCAGTTGCGATCAGCGTCGCTGGCAGTCTGCTTGGCGTTGGCGGCGCGATTGGTCTGGTGGTGCTGGTGGGTGTGGCAGCCGGATTGAGTGTATCGATCTCGTGGGTTGCCGTGGCGCTGGCGCTGATCTTCGCATGCGCTATCGGTGTCGGCTTCGGATACTATCCAGCGCGGCGCGCGGCGCTGCTCCTGCCAATCGAGGCGTTGCGGTACGAGTAGTAGGGGCACTGCGGCGCAGCGCCCCGATGGTGTAGTGCAGTGGCGCACTGAGGGGCACGGCAGCGCTGCATCCCTACTGTGGTGACCTGATCACACGCAGAGCATCAAGCGAAGGGATGAACACCTTGTTGTACAATTCGTCACGGTTGCCTTTGTCGCTGATCAACATCACCAATAAGGATCGTCCCCCATCTTCCGCAAGTGCAATGTCGGTCGGTTGTCCTCGAATAGTCGATGTGTAGAGTTGCCACGTGTAACGCTCGCTTACGTATTCACCCGCCGCTTCCGGCTCACGATCCAGATTGAAGCGACTGCTCAGGCTTACAAGCGTTTCAAGCGCGGATCCCAGCGTCAGTATCTGAACGATAGCCGCATCACCTGACGGACGACCATAAATCCCTCGACCGAAGTTCGTCCATCCTTGGGGCCACACTCCAGAAATCCCCAGTTCACTATCACGGAAAGGGATCAGTCGCACGGCTGCGCCTTCAACATCGAACGCAGGACCCTCCAGTTGCGCCACGCATGTCGCGTCCGGTTTGCGTCGCGGGTTATCGAGGAACGCAAACGCGATGCTGAGCGGGCAACCGCCGTCGAGAATGACGCCGTGCCCCGATGCGGGAAACTCGAAGAAGAAACTATTTTGCAGCGTAGCAGCCGCCGCTCTGCCGTCGTCCGGCGGCGTCACTGGATCGTAGGTGCCAGCAAGGATAAGCGTGGGAATAGCACTGCGTACCGGCTGATTCTCAACCGGCGGCGCCGATCCCACACCCCATGCGTCGCAGATGTCCCAGAACGACGCCATATCAAACACATTCTGCTGATGCGGAAAAGCTTCATCCGCGCGCGCCATATCTTCTCGCGTCTCAAAGAGAATTTCATCGTAGCAGCGCGCTGAATACATCACCCCGTAACTGAGGTAGTCACTCTGGGAGACATTGTTCATAATCAGACGCACCCACAGATCAAAGTCCCCCTTGCGCGACGCATCGTAGATCGCGCGCGGCAGCAGCGGAATAATCTCGGTCGAATACATCGCCTGGAACAGGGTACTAATCATCGTATCACCGTTGATCAGCACCTGGTAGGTGTGTCCAGTGAAGGGATCGACACCGGGAAGCGTCACCGGCTTCGTATTGAGTTGTTCGACCAGATCATAGAACACCCGTTCCAGATTGGGATACGCTGCATTGCAGATCGGATCGGCAGCGCACCCGCGGAACAGCGTCTGAAATGCGCGCTCGGCGTTAGCAGGCGTCTGCGACTCATTAATCTGCAGCGGGCGGGTTGAGTCGAGCACCACGCTGCGAATACCCTGCGGATACTCGCGCATCGCTGTCAATGCCAGGCGTGTGCCATACGAACTGCCGATCAGATTCCACTGCTCATAGCCAAGCGCCAGACGTAGGTCTTCCAAATCAGCGGCGTTGGTCAGAGAATTGTACTGTTTCAGGTCAATGCCCTCGGCAACCAGGCGCGCACGGCACTTGAGCGCCGCTTCTTTCCAGAGACGCGAACTTTCATCAGCGCGAATATCCATCGGCAGCATGTCGAAACTGAGTTGCGTCAATTCAGGGCAGGCGAGCGATGGGGTTGAATAGCCAGCGCCACGCTGATCATACAGGATAAAGTCGCGGTTTGCCAGGAACGGTCGAAACCAGAGATCGAACACCAGCGGCAGGCGTTCCAGCGCATCGACGCCAGGACCACCTTCCAGGTAGACAATCGGATCGGGGGGCGGATTGGGGCGCGTGCTGCGGAAGATCGCCACATGCAACCGTACCTCGCGTCCATTCTCAGGTCTCGCACGATTCTCAGGAACGCTCAGCCAGCCGCATTCGACTGAAACTCCAGCAGGCACGGGAAACTCGCAGGGGGCAGTCTCATAGCGCGCAGCAGACCGGGCGGGCGATGGAGCAGGCGCAGCAGTGGAGGCTGGCGCTGCTGTCGGGCGAACGGAGGTTGCCGTCGGAGCGCCGAGCAACTCTTCGGCACCGGGCGCCAGCGTTGGTGTCGGGTTCGATGACGATGGCAGCGTGCATGCGCTCAAGAGCAGCGCGATGATCAGCAGAGCAAACCGCGAATGCATGAATATGTTTCCCTTCTCCAGACCACTCGACACGCAATATTACGTTCACGTCTCTATACATTGTACCGTAATCGGGCGTTGCGCGGCGGAGGCAGGAGCGTTAAATCGTGCGCTCTGGTCTGTACTATTCCGGCGCTGACTGATGAAGCGTTCTGGATGGATTGCCCGCGCTACGCAGCAACGGGCGTTGACGGTGCTGGTTGAAATGCTTGCCAGGCAACGAAAAGGGCATAATGCAACGCGGCATGTGTGTTATAATGTCGCATTGTCGCAGCGTGGCGACTGTCTCACCGTTGAGGTGATTGTGATTTTGCATACCTCCAGGAAGCAAAGACAGCGCCAATGGACCGCATTCTTGTGACTGAGCCAATTGCCGAAGAAGGGCTTGCCCGTCTCCGTGCCGCGGCACATGTTGATGTGCGCACCGACCTGGACAAGGCCGGTCTGATCGCCATTCTTCCCGAATACGATGCGCTCATCGTTCGCAGCGCCACCAAAGTCACTGCTGACGTACTGATGGCAGGAACCCGTCTACGCGTCGTTGGGCGCGCCGGAACCGGGGTCGATAATATCGATCTCGAAGCTGCCACCCGCCAGGGCATTATGGTTGTCAACGCTCCTGCCTCGAACAGCGTCGCCGTGGCAGAACTGACAATTGCACTCATTCTGTGTCTGGCGCGTCATATCCCGCAGGCGCACAGTTCAGTCGTGGCAGGAAAGTGGGAGCGCAACCGATTCATGGGTTTCGAGGTGCGCAACAAGACGTTGGGTCTGATTGGGTTGGGTCGGATCGGCGCCGAGGTCGCACGTCGCGCGCGTGGGCTGGAAATGTACGTCATCGCCTACGATCCGGTCGTCTCCACTGAACGCGCTGCCCAACTCGGCGTGACCCTTGCACCGCTCGAGGAAGTACTGGCACAGGCGGATATTGTCTCGTTGCATGTGCCGCTGATCGATACCACGCGTAACATGATCGATGCAGCGCGTCTGGCGCAGATGAAACGCGGTGCGTACCTGATCAACGCCGCGCGCGGCGGCGTCGTGGACGAGGCGGCGCTGCTCGAAGCCATTGAGAGCGGGCATCTCGCCGGAGCTGCGCTCGATACTTACTCGACTGAACCGCCGGTCGGCAATCCGCTGGTCGGTCATCCGCGCGTGATCACCCTCCCCCATCTGGGCGCATCCACCGTCGAAGCGCAGGCATTGACTGGCGTCGATGTCGCCGAGGGAGTTCTGGTGGCGCTGGCGGGCGGGTCGCCGCACTATGCCGTGAATGCCCCCTACATTCCGCCAGAGCATCGCGGTCTGGTTGCGCCCTATGTCGATCTGGGGCGACGCCTGGGAATGCTCTGCGCCGGTCTGGTGCGCGATCCGGTGCGCAACTTCGAGATCGAGTATCGCGGTGAACTGGCTACCGTCGATACCACGCCAGTGCGCCTGGCAGTCCTGCAAGGGCTGCTCGCCACAACCCGCGAAGAGCGCGTCACGCCGGTCAACGCGCCGCTGCTGGCTCGCGAACTGGGGTTGAAATTGACGGAGTTCTCAACCGAGGATGCAGGAAACTTTTCCGGGCTGCTGGTGCTGCGCGCCCAGACAAGCGATGGAGCGCGCGAGTTTGCCGGAACAATTCTGCGCGGTGAACCGCACGTCGTCGAAGCCGACGGTTTTTGGGTCACGTTTGTGCCTGAAGGTCCGATGCTCTTTACCTATCATCGTGACCGCCCCGGTATGATCGGCAAGGTCGGCACCCTCCTGGGCGAAGCCGATGTCAACATTGCCAGCATGGATGTGGGGCGCCTGGCACCGCGCGAGCAGGCAATGATGGTGTTGCGCCTGGACGACCCGGTGCCGCCGCATGTTATGGCGCGTCTGCGTGAAGAACCGGATATCCAGCACGCGACGACGTTGATCATTTAGATCTGACTGGCTGTCAATCTACACAACGGGTTGAATACTGGCTAGCTAAATATTATCGCTTCGGTAGCGGTGCAACGCCAGTTGACGCGAACACCTTCTGGTTACGTTCATTCACCTGTGCCTGCATATTCCGATACAAGGCGGCCCGTCTGGAATACAGAGACCATTATCGGATGAATGCTGTGTTTGGGCCGCCCACTATGCCCATCGCTCCCGCAACGCCAGCAACCCCGCTGCCAGCAGCGCCAGTGCCAGCAGAACATCGAGAATCAGGTAGACGTGCGCCCATCGTTGAGCGGAGTGATGGTGCGTGCTACGATGAACGAGCCAGATCGCGCTAGTGAGCGCCAGCGGCGGCAGCGCGATGCGCCACCAGTCCTCGTTGCCGTCGCCGCGCGTCAGCAGTGCGATGCCGGGCAACGCTGCAATCAGGACGATCCCCAGCGCGCGCAACCGCATGCTGAAGCGAAGGTCATCGGGCGCATCAAGCGCGAACGGTCCTGCTTCGATCAGTGGCAGCAACGTCAGCATCAACGCTCCGACGCCGATCCAGAACCACCAGAGTGCGGGTGTACCTTCGGGTATGCGCAGCAACCCTGAACTCTCCAGTGTTCCTGTTCCCTCTGCGGTCAGAATCAGCGCAAGCGCCAGCGGGGGATAGCCGTTCAGCGCCGCAGCCAGTCGCTGCATACCCCGCAAGCGTTCGCCAGTATGCAGATCGACAGAGATCGCCAGCAGGCGCGGCCATTCCAGCAGCGCCATGATAACGACCAGATCGACCGGGCGCGAGAGCGGCGCGGCAAGCGGCAGCGGCAGGAGCGCCACGCCAAGCCAGGGTAGCACAACAGCGCTTGCAGCGAGCGGCGAAGGACCGGGTAGGGCGCGCAGCGCGGCTGCGCCCATACCGCGCAGCGTTGCGGCGCCCGTGCCCGGTAGGGCGCGCCGTTGTTCAAGGAACCCGACCAGCCATACAATAACAAATGCGCACAAACCGCCGGGGAAGATCAGCAACCGCGACCAGGCCAGCCCCAAGAACGAGAGGAGTTCAGCGAGTGTCATGGTCGGATGCCTTCGCTGTCGGTTCGCCCAGCCAGGGAACGGCGTGGCGAAGATAGTGCACCACGTCGTCGTATGATGGGCTGTCGGCGCTGGCAGCGGTTGCTGGCAGGGTCACTCTAAGCAGCCGCGCCAGCAGATAGACGAGTGCGCTCAGCACGATCATTAGCCCGGCAGCGCCAATCGTTGGCAGTGCCGTGATGCCAGTGCGCGCTGAGTTGACCATCGCCAGTCCCACCCACGTCCAGACGTTGACATCGCCGTAGACGCTCAGCCCGCCCTGCAACTGCTCGATGATCGGTTGAATGAACAGGTGCACAACCAGCGGCGATGCAACGCCAAGCGCCAGACTGATCCCGCCGCCGATCCAGAGACGACGGGACGCAACGGCAGGCGAGTCGATCACGACCGGCAGCGCGCCGATCAGCGCCGTGAACCAGGCAACCGCAGCCAGGATCGTCACCCCGCCCGCCGCACCAGCTCCGATGAGCATCCAGGTGGTAATGAACGGCGCAGTCAGCGGGAAGGCGCCGGAGATGAGCCACACCGGTGCTGATGGCGGGATGCCGGGTGTAGAAAAGGAGGATTGTGAAGAGATTGATTGCCCGTCATTGCTATCGACAACGGCGAGCAGCGTGTAGACCAGCACGGCGTAGCATCCGGCAGCCAGCCCCGCGCCGCTGCTCAAACCGATGCCGGTCAGCGCCACGGCAAGCAACCGGCGGTGGTTGCGTTCGATACGGACCCGACGGGTATCCCCCGTTAGTGCGCCAGACGACAGCCAGAGCAGCGCTCCGCCGCCAGCGATCAATGTCGCAAACGACCATCCTTCGTTCCAGGGGCTGAGGGTGTAGAGGCGTGCCAGCGGATAGAGCCAGGCGAAGGCGAACAACCGCAGCGCCTGTTCCCGTGCGTCGTTGGTGTCGGTCGGATGGGGATCGAACGGCAGGATCGGGAGCGTTGCCGCCAGCAGCACAAACCAGAAAACGAACGAGTCGAGCGCAGCGCCTGCAAGCGGCGCATCGAATCGCAACCCGCCGCGTAGCGCTAGTGCGCCGTACCCCACCGCCAGCGCCGCAACCGCCAGCAACGGATATGCAGCAGCGCGGCGAGTGACGGCGGTGCGCCAGACAGGAAGCACAATCAGCAGTCCAACCAGCGCATACACTGCAATCACCAGCGGCGTCAGCGACGTCAGAAAGGCAACAGTCAACAGCAACACTGTCAGCCAGAAGCGCCACGTCTGCGCCGTCGCGCGCAGCAACAACCAGAGCAGCGCCCCGCTCCAGGTTGCCAGAGCAAAGAACGCGCCCAGTGCATCGAGGTATGCCAGCGGCGGCAGCGCGAGCGGTTCACGCCGAACGACCCATACCAGTGCCAGCGCCCCAATTACACCGATTAACGCTGCGGCGACCGATGCAACCGGTTGCACCCATACTGTTCTCGACATCAGCATTTCGGACTGCTGGCAATGATCATCTTCACCCGTTCGACATCTTCCGGGTTGTTGACATTGATGAATGATACCCCATGCGGATCATACTGGCGCCAGATGTCTGGCGCCAGGTAACGGGCATCGACCATCTCCAGCGGTTCAACGAGCGCGCGCGCGCCGCGCTGGAGGCAGTCGCGGATTGCGGCGAGGCACGTGCGCCGGTAGATCGCCAGGAGCGGTTCCGCCGCCATCCGATTGCGCGGCGCGCGCGCGCCCTCGTCGGGACGGATCGGTGCCAGTGCATCGTAGGGACGCGGGTACGCCAGAAGTGCGTCGATCAATGCATCCTGCACCAGCGGCAGGTCACACGCCAGCGCCAGTGCATATTCGTGGCGACACACTGCCAGACCGGCGGCTAGCCCGGCGAGCGGTCCGCTCTGCTCTACTTCATCGCGCACCAGACGCGCCTGCAATCCGCTCCAGACTTCCGGGTCGTTCAATGCAACAATAATATCGTCGCTGAAGCGCAATGCGCGTGTGACCATATATTCCAGCAGCATCGGACCGCGCTCGCCCCACAACCGCAGGCGTCGCTTGTCGGTTCCCATTCGCCGGCTCGCTCCGCCAGCAATGATAATGCAGGATATGGACATAGGAGAACCAGGAACTAGGAACTGAGAACCAAGAACTGAGAACTGAGAACCGAGAACCAGGAATCAGGAACTGAGAAGCGGATAATGTTCAACCTTCAACCTAACTGTTTGCTCATTTTTCTGACGAATGGCTTCCTGATGCGATCCGCAACGTGACGCACAACGACCTGGCTGCGAGAAAGCCCCCGTTTTACGGCATCAGGAAGCCTTGCATGAAAATAAGCGAACCGAGGGTTCAACGTTCAACCTTCAACGTTCCACGTGCTACGACCCTCCCACCTTCAACGTTCAACCCCGCTGCGCGCGAGATAGGGACGCACTGTGCAACATGCAACGTGCAATGTGCAACGTGCAACGTGCAACACGCACCGTGCACCGTTCACCCCGCCCCGCTGCGCGCGAGACGGGGGCGCACTGTGCAACATTCGGTACGTTCAACGTTCAACCCTCAACTCTCAACCTTCAATCTTCAACCCTCAACCTTGCAACCTTCAACCCTCAACCTTCAACCCTCTCACCTCACAAACAGGTCTCCGAGCAACTCCTCTGGCGACGATTGAAACGACCAGAGCACGACACCGGCGCCGCGCGCGTTGCGAATGGTCTGGAGCGCAATTCTCTGGTCGCGCCGAAGATCGTCGAGGGTGCGGGTTGTACCCGGACCGGTCGGGAAGCCCAGTTCGGTGACGACGACCGGTTTCCGCAGCCCCAGCGCGTGGAGTTCCTCGATGGCGCGCCGCAGGTCGGCAGGAAACCCTTCGCCATAGTACCAGTGCTGCCGGTAGCGTCCGCTGTTGTAGGGTTCGTTGTCGTAGTAGTGGAACGTGTAGAAATCGACCACATCCGCCATGCGGATCGCTACCTCAGCTGGCTCGAAGTAACTCTTCGCAAACGCCATACCCACTGTTGTCAGGCGCTCCGGATCGAGACGCTTCACTTCATCGTGAATGACGCGCACGAATCGCTGGCGCTCCTCGGCGAGCGGGAAACAGAGCGGGAAATCAGCGTTGTCCCAGTCCCAGCAACGCTCATCAATTGGGCTGCCGATGTCCGGTTCGTTGAATAGATCCCATGCGAGAATGCCAGGTTTGCCAGCAAAATGGCGCACCAGCGGACGAACATGCCACTCTAGCGCCTGCTCATAATGCTCTGGTCCGAAGCGGTCCTGTGGGTATTCGACGAGAAGCACAGGCAGAACATACAGACCACGCTGGTTCGCTGCTGTGATAAACTCCTCCAGATGACGGAGCGCGTCGCTCTTCTGGTATGAAACATCGGCTTCGCGCTGCCCTCCAAAGACATAGTAGTTGAGGAAGATGCGCACAGTATTGACCCCGCGCACGCGCATGGCGTCGAAGTCGGCTTCGATCACCGACATACGCCACGGGCAGTTGACGTCCGCGCCAAACTGGAGCGTCCAGCAGCGACGCTCATCGTCGCCGGTCGGACGGATATAGTTGACACCGCGCACCTCGAAGTCGCGCCCACCAGCGCGCAGACGTTCGCCATCGGATGTGACCAGCGGCAGTGTACCGCCAAATGGCTCACGCGCCTGTCCGCACGCTCCGACGCATATTGCGGTGATGATGAGCAGAACCGGCAGACATCGGCTGAGACGCAGCGCATATCCAGAGTATCTCGAACTGCAACGACGAAAACGCATCATTATGGCAACGCCCGGATCTCCAGATTGTCGAACCATGCCTCGGCGCGCGTATCACGCGCAGCCACTGCCAGCCCATAGCGCGATGCAGCTGGAAGAGAAGAGACATTAGTCTCAACTGCCACTTGGTCATTGACAACAATCCTGATCTGATTATCGCTGATGCGGGCGTTGATCCGGAAGCGTCTATCGGCGGCACGCAGGTCGTCGCGTGTGCCGACGGCAAGGGCTGTTGCCGTCCCACCACGCACCTGTTCGAGGAGAAAGGTCCCAGTTTGCGGCGCAACGGTGAAGATCAGGTAATTCTGTTCGTCACGGAAACGCAGAATAATGCCGCCTTCGCCGTCGACGACTTCGACATCGACAGTCAGGCTAACATCGTCTGCCGGAACGCTGCGATAACTCCAGATGACCCCAACCTGCGCTTCAGCTGTGATGCGGTATCGTCCATTGCGCGGTCCGACACTCCAGGAGGTGCGGCGCTCCGAAGCCCATCCCTTGATGAACGAGTCGTCGCGCAGCAGCAGCGTGCCTTCTGTGGTCGGAGACGGGGGAATGTCTGTTGGCATTGGTGTTGTTGATGGCTCGTGCGAGGATTGTGTCGGGACGATGGTCGGCGACGCTGGTGCTGGTGAGGGGAGTAGGGGTTGCATCGGCATGGCCAGCATGGTTGCAACCGGCGCTGGCGAGAGGGCGATGGTCGGCGCGACGGTTGCCATACCCTGACCGGCATCGACGAACCGCGGCGCTTCCTGCTCGCCAGGCCACCAGAGCGCACTGCCAGCAATCACAAGCACCACCACCGTACCGGCGACCAGGATCAAACGCTGTCGCGTGCCCGGTAGCGTACTGCGGCGCGGTGCAGACGCGCGAGCGCGGAGATGCGCCTTGGCGCTCGCCAGCAATTCAGCGCTGTCGCGGTAGAAAGGATTAATCTGGTGCAACTGGCGCAACACCGCAATTGCCTGAACATAGCGCCCGGCATCGATGTGATCGCGTGCTTGCTGGTAGAGTTCTGCCTGATGATCACGCTGCGCTGGCGGTGGCGGCGGCGCGGGGCGCGGCGACGTTGCGCGAGTTGAGCGGCGACGGTTGAGATTGTAGGCGCTGCGCGTTGCCGGATCGCTCAACGTGGCATATGCTTCTGTCAGCAACTGGCTGCGACGACGCGCATATTCGAGGTCGGCTGGATCGGCATTAGCGTAACGATCAGGATGGTATCTGGCGATCTCGCGCCGATAAGCGCGTTTGATCTCGTCTGGTGACGCCGAGCGTGGAACGCCAAGCAACTCGTAGAAGTCGAGCTCCTCGAAATCGTACACAGACACACCACAGGCAACAGCAGAACGTTCGATACTGCGTATCAGCGGTTGCGTGCCCTACTCAAGATAATCGCGCAGTTTCTTGCCAAGCCGCGGATGGCGCAGTTTCCGCAACGCCTTTACCTCGATCTGGCGAATGCGCTCGCGCGTAACGCCAAACTCCTTGCCAACTTCTTCGAGCGTGCGACTGTGACCATCTTCAAGACCGAAACGCAACTGGAGCACCCGTCGTTCACGCTCGGTGAGTTGATTCAGCACCTGCTCGACCTGCTCCCGCAACATCTGATGACTGGCGGCATCGGAAGGGGCAAGCACTTTCGAGTCTTCGATAAAATCGCCGAGTTGACTGTCTTCTTCCTGCCCGACCGGTGTTTCGAGCGAGACCGGTTCGAGCGATGTTTTGCGGATCGAACGCACTTTATCGACCGGAATGCCCAGCGCGCGTGACAGTTCCTCATCGGTCGGTTCGCGCCCCAATTCCTGCAACATCCGGCGGCTTTCGCGCATCAGGCGGTTGATCGTTTCGACCATATGAACAGGGATGCGGATGGTGCGCGCCTGGTCGGCAATTGCACGAGTAATCGCCTGACGGATCCACCAGGTCGCATACGTCGAGAACTTGAACCCTTTGCGATAGTCGAATTTTTCGACGGCGCGAATCAGCCCGACGTTCCCCTCCTGAATCAGGTCAAGGAGTTGCAAGCCGCGACCAATATACTTCTTTGCCACTGACACCACCAGGCGCAGGTTTGCCTGAGTCAGATCCTCGCGTGCAGTTTTCCCCTGCTCGATAGCAAGGTTCCAGTCGCGCCAGAGCTGATCGCGTGCCGCAGCACACGCCTGCTGCACCTCCTCGACCGTGAGCCAGTCGGTGAGGGCGATCAACCGTTGCTGCACAGCATCGGGCAAAAGCGAGAAAATAATCGTCGCCTGCGCGAACGTCTGATCGAACTGCTCTGCCGTCATGCGGTGCTGTTTGATCAGTTCATTGCGCCGTTTTTCGAACAACTGACGCTGCTCAAAGGTCATTCGCTCCTGGATGGCGGAAACTTCGCGCAGGCATCCCGGAGTCAGCGGATCGGGCAACGGTTGATTGACAATCTCGTAGAGCAGCCGAATAGCATCGGCGACAACAGGCCATGTTTTTTGTAACCGCTGATACATTTGCGCACCGATCATGTCGACCTGCTCCGGGTGCCAGTCAGCGGCCAGTTGCGTCCGGTACGACTCGAGGTATTCACCGATCTCGATCTTCTGTGCAAGCAGGATCTCCTGGCGCGCATTGAGCAGCGGCACCCGCCCGATCTCGCGCAGGTACATCCGTACTGTATCGTTAACGCTGATGCCTTCAACGTTCAGATCATCGAAATCGCCCTCTTCCTCAAAGGGGATATCGATATCTGTACCGCCAGTGATCATTTCGTCGCGGGTTGCAATGCCAGCTGCCTGGAGTGCTTGCTGGATCTCCGCCAGACGGTCGCTATCGGCGTCGCTATTTGCCAGGAGTTGCGCAATCTCGCCCTCGGTGACGAACCCGCGTTGCTTGCCTATTGCCAGCAGATCGCTCAGACTGGTAATGGTTTGCGGCTCTTCTTCGGGTTCTCGCGAAGCGCCAGCCAGCTCATCATCCAGATCGTCTAGCATCAGATCATCGTCCAGAAGTGACTCGTTTGCGTTTTCCATCGAAACCTCCGCAGGCAACCACTGCCAATCCCTGTCAGCGTAACCTGAATGTCGATGTGCATAGTGCTGAGAAGATCCGGCAGCAGAGATGTGCGGCTCTTAGTACGTCTCACACATCTGCTTGCATTTGAACGTCTATGCTTACCCGTCGGCGAATCGCGCTTCGATATGAACAACTACATCATACGCAGGGCGTGCAGGTCGGCATATGCTGAACTACGGCGAGGGATGCTCAGTATATTGATAAACTGACTAATCTGCTCTATGTATTCGAGCAGGGTCTCCTGCTCCGCTTCACCAGTCGCCTCAGCCTGCATGCGCGCGATCTGCGCAAGCCAGCGTTTTGCAACGTCGCGCTGAAGGATTGTAGCACATTCCAGTGCGTCATTAACAATCCGGTACTCCTGCGGTTGCGGTGCGTGCAACCTCAGTACCCGCAGCGCGACATTGTTCAGCGGTGCACTAAGCGCCTGCGCCCATGTCTCCGGGTCGCTTCCGGCAGGTGCTGCGATCCAGGCGCGCCACAACGCCCGGCACTCGTCGCGCGTGAACAACTCGTCAATCGTACCGCTCAGCAGCGATTGAAGCGCCGGATAGAGCGCCAGGTCGCGGTGGAGTTTTTCTTCCACTGCTGCCCGCGCTGCCGGGAAACGAATGACCCATCCCAACAGGTATTCCTCCTGACTTGGTGTGGGTGCGGATGACCTGGCTCCATCAGGCGGTGACTGTTCTGCTGTCCTGGTCGCACATGGTTGGTCTGCAGGACGATGACGATCCTCCGGTCGCGCTTTTCTCCCTAACGCTGCAAGTATATACCGCTCCTCAATATTGATTAGTCGCGCCAGTACCTGGACATAGTGCGCCTGCTCGACCGGACTGACGATCTGATTGAGCAGCGGCGCGATACGTTCGACCGCCTCAGCCTTGCCGCGTCCGCTCGACAGGTCGAGGTCAGACGTCAATGCTTCAATATAGAAATCCATCGCCGGGCGCGCAGCTGCTAGTGCTGCACGCCACCGGTCCGGGTCTTCCTGAATGACTTCGTCCGGGTCTTTCCCTTCAGGAAGGGTCAGGATCTTGATCTCAACATCCTGCTGGCGTTGTAGCCCGATCACGCCGTGCGGCGAGGTAATAGCGATCAGTTCGCCTTCAGGCTGACTCTGCAATGTCTGAAGCCCTTTCAGCGTTGCGCGCATGCCAGCAGCGTCTGCATCGAGCGCCAGATACACCGTGCGCGCCAGTTTCTTCACCTGCGCGACGTGATCGGCGGTTAGCGCCGTGCCAAGCGGTGCAACGACATTGCGAAAACCATGCTGGTGAGCGATGATCACATCGATATACCCTTCGACGATCACGGCAGCATCGGCATGGCGGATCGCATCGCGCGCCAGGTCAAGCCCGTATAACACCTTTCCCTTATCGAACAGCAGTGTTTGTGGCGAGTTCATGTACTTTGGTTGGGCATCACCCAGCGCCCTGCCGCCAAACCCGATGATCTCGCCGCGAGCATTGCGGATCGGAAACATCAACCGGTTGCGAAACCGGTCGTAGTACCCGCGTGTTTCGTGGCGGATCGCCAGACCGGCAGCTTCGACCTCTTCCGGGGAAAAGCCGCGTCGCCCTGTCAGGTATCCAAGGAGCAACTCCCAGTCGTCGGGGGCGTACCCAAGCAGGAATGCTTCACCAGTGGCATCGTCAATCCGTCGGCTGGCAACATAGGCGCGCGCGGCTTCACCACGCTGCGATTTCACCAGCATATGGCGGAAGAATGCAGCGGCAGCGGCATTCACCTCAAGCAAGCGCGTGCGCAATTGGTCCTGCTGCTCTTCAGCTTCGGTGCGTGGCTGCAACTGCACTCCTGCCCGCTGCGCAAGACGCTCAAGCGCTTCACGGAACTCCACCCCTTCACGACGCATCAGAAAGTCGAACACCGATCCCGACGCCTTGCATCCGAAGCAGTGAAAACTCTGAGTATCAGGAAACACGTGAAATGCAGGTGTGCGCGTGTTTGGGTGGAAAGGACAAAAACCGACATAACTTCGACCGGTTTTCCGCAACGGCACATATGCCGAGATAAACTCGACAATGTCGATCTTTTCCTTAATCTGATCGATGATGCCAGACATACTCATTGGATTGGTTCAGTTGTGGCGACATTCCCTGGCGAGAAAACCGGAGAGCGCATGTCACGGGTCATCGTGTTGGGGCACAGCATGCCGTGCCCCTATGCGCTCCATGTGCGTGGTACATACAGGTCGTTGAACACCTTCAGTGCAAAACGGTCGGTCATACCGGCAATATAATCGACGACGGCACGCTCGATTGGTTCGCTACGTTCCTGGTTAATCCGCAGCAGGTCAGCGGGAAGTTGTTCGGGATGGTTCATAAAATGGCGGTACAGCAACTCAATCATCATATGAACCTTCCCATCGTCTGCCTTTGCCTTTGAACCGAAATACACGCGCTCGTACAGAAATTCGCGCAGCATGTTGGTGGCTTTCAGGACATCCGGACTCATCGACAGTTCCGGCGGATCAGGAGGCGGCTCTAATCCGGTTGCCCACCAGTTGTGATTGATCAGGTCGCAGACCATGGTATCCAGGCGTTGACCATGGGTTTCACCAAGCACCTCGATTGCCTCGCGCGGCAGATCGTCGGGGCGCAGCAAGCCGCCGCGGATGGCATCGTCGATATCGTGATTGATATATGCAATCGCATCGCATAACTTAACGATCTGTCCTTCCAGCGTGCTGGCAGTGCCCCAGGCACGCATCGTAATGTCACGCTGGGCTTTAGAGTGCATATAAATGCCTTCACGCACCTGATCGGTCAGGTTCAGTCCGGCACCGTTCCGTTCCAGCACATCGACGATGCGCAGGCTCTGTTCGTTGTGGCGGAACGCACGCCCCATTGCATGCGAAAGCGCCATTTCGCCAGCATGACCAAAAGGCGTATGACCGAGGTCGTGTCCCAGACTGATTGCCTCGACCAGGTCTTCGTTGAGACGCAGGGCGCGCGCCACTGTACGCGCTATTTGGGTCACTTCCAGTGTATGCGTCAGGCGCGTGCGATAGTGATCGCCCTGTGGCGAGATAAACACCTGCGTTTTATGTTTCAACCGACGAAACGGTTTCGAGTGCAGGATGCGATCGCGGTCGCGCTGAAAACTGCTGCGCACTGGCGATGGCGGTTCAGGTCGCGCACGTCGGGCGCTATCACTGAACGCTGCCAGGGGCGAAAGGCGCGCGCGTTCATCTGCTTCGATCCATTCGCGTACACCCGTATGCGGTCTGGTCATGCCGAACCTCTGGCGCTGACAAGATTTCGGATACCGCTGCTACTGACTAATGGATGGACTAAACAGCACACCGGACGGGAACAGGCATTACGTCGCTTCGCCCGCCGAACGAAGCGATGCATCAGACATTGTACGTCGTTTCACCGAGCGCTGCAATGCAGTAACCAGCGCTGCGATCAGTTGTAGCGCGACGATCGACTCGAAGTAGATTCGATGGCCACTGGCGTTAGCCAGCGCTAGCGCCTGTGCGGTATCGGTAAAACAACTGATCAGGTCGAACGACCCGCGAACAACCACGCATGTCTCGTAGCGCGCTGCTACGAAGGCGGAAAGGAAGTAGATGCAAAAGCAAACGAATGCTGCCCACCAGCGCTCTGCACGCCTCGCTACAAACCATCCCCAGAACATTGCAAACGGCGTTGCAAAAACCGTCCAGATCAGAGCGGGAATCTGCGCTTCTCCGTAGGGGGGTGCAGTGGTACTGCGCTGGTATGTCGCCCACGCTGCACCGACGCATGCTGCCCCAAAGATGAGGAGGAATGTGCGAACATCGAAACGCGCCATTGGCATCGGTTCTCCATATGCCAGAATAGCACGGGAATTATAGCACACTGTACGGGCACCGCGGTGCTACGCTCCCTGCGGGCACCGCAGTGCTGCGCCCCTACCGTGCCCCTGCCGCGGTGCTGCGCCATGCAAAGAGGCGCTCCACATGGGAGCGCCTCTCGACAGACAATCAAAAGACCCCGATCACAACCCGAAGAATGCACGGTTCTTCTCGATGTAGCTATGCCACTGCTCTGGAACCGAGTCATCGGCGAAGATTGCTTCAACCGGGCACTCTGGCTCACAGGCGCCACAGTCGATGCACTCTTCGGGGTTGATGTAGTACTGATCCTCGCCCTCGTAGATGCAGTCAACCGGACAGACTGCCACACACGATGCATCCTTCACACCAATGCACGGCTCCGCGATAATGTACGCCATATTCTGTCTCCTTATGGATAAGGAAAGATGTCCACGCCCGCGATCATAGCACGCACATCACAACTTTTCTGTGACTTTGGTACCACATGACAGGACATTACAGCAGGCAACGCTACTTGCCGTTGCCCACGCGCGCCAGACCGTCGGGATCGAGCACTACGACGCGTCCCCGTTCCAGGCGCACAAGCCCTTCCTGCGCTAACTGGCGCAGCGCTCTCCCGGCGATTTCGCGCACAGTGCCGGTTCGCTCTGCCAGCTCCTGGTGGGTCAGCTCTGCCGCACCCTCACGTGCTTCGCGCAACAGCTCGCGTGCCAGCCTCTCACGCACCGACCGGAAAGCCAGATCTTCGACCAGCACTGCCAGACTGCGCAGTTGCCCCGCCATTTCGCGCAACATTGCCAGTGCCAGGTCAGGATGCCTGCGAATCAAGGTGATCAGCGCGTCTCCCGGCAGAAGCAAACAGTGGACGGCGCTCATTGCGCGCGCGGTCGTCAGGTTGCCGTGATTGTCGAAAATTGCGACCGCATTAAAGTTCTCGCCAGCACCAACCATGGCAAGCACCTGCTCACGACCATCGGGCGCGGTGCGTGACAGGCGCACTCTGCCGCGCTGCACAAAGTAGACGCCCGCCGCCCGTTCCCCTTCATAGGTGATATATTCACCCGGACGGTAGCTGCGCACCTGCATATAACGCGCCGTATCGCTTAGGGTACGATCGTCCAGCGCGGCAAAGAGCGGGATGCGTCTCAGTTCTTCCAGCGTTATCATAGTCTGGCAGTATAGCATGATCCTGTTGCGCCAACACTACTGCATTGGGTTTCGGCGCAGTTCAAAGCGCCATTATCCGATAGATCCGGTCGAACGATAGTGCCGAACGTGAGTGTTCACATTTTTTCCTGGAAGCGAGAACATCTTGCCCTTGTGCATGCGATGAGAGCGTCCTGCCTCTCGCTTGTGTTACCCCAGTGTGAACAGTTACTTCCGAACAGTACGTCGCGTTTGATGGTATAATGTGCGCGTTATGCAGCGATCGTTTGTCGCGCACATACGAAACCTTTTGTGGGCGCTAGCAGGAGTGATAATCTGGCTTAGCGCCGTTCCGCTGCATGCTACCCCGTCCAGCAGCGACCCGTTTGCAGCTCCGCTCGATGTTCAGCGTCAGGAAGCCGCGTTATTGCCATCCTTCGCCGATGATCTCGCTATAGCGGAACAGTGGGATCGCTACACCGTCCAGGCGTTCATCGATCCCGAAAAGCGCGTGCTGTCTGGTCTGTTGCGGCTAGAGTATACGAACCGCGCCCCGGAAGCGCTCGACTGCATCTACTTCTATCTCTTTCCGAACCTGCCGGAGTTTGGCGGTCGTCTTGAGGTGCGCAGGATCACGGTTGACGGCACTCCTGTGCAGGTGCGCTATGAGTCGAACCGCTTCCTGTTGCGGCTCAATCTCCCGACATCCCTGCCCCCCGACGCCTCAGTAGCGGTCATGATCGATTTCAGCGCTGCCGCGCCGCTCAACGCCAGTCAACGCTACTATGCAGCGTTCAACCGTGAGCATGGCGTTCTGGCGTTGGCTTCGGTACTGCCAATGGCGGCGCGGCGGGTTGGCGGCGCCTGGCAACTGGCGACGCCGGTCTTCCGCGGCGATGTTGTGACCAGTGATACAGCACTGTACGATGTGACACTGACTGTTCCCGCCACCTGGACGGCAGTGACGACCGGGGTGGCGATCGAGAAGAGCACAGACGGCACAAACCAAACGATACGCTTTGTCAGCGGTCCGCAGCGTGATTTTACGATTGTTTTAACCCGCTTCCCCTCGATCTCGACCGATGTTGATGGTACGCGCATCACGTCGTACTATCGGCCTGAACATGCTGAGGGTGGGCGTGCGGCGCTCGACGCTGCAGCGCGAGCCTTGCGTGCGTTCAACCGCCGGTTTGGTCCGTACCCGCTGGCAGAACTGGACATCGTGCAGATTGATGCACACAAATTTCTTGGCGTTGAGTATCCTGGACTGATCATGATCGACCGTCGCCTGTATACTGGCGAACGTGAGGGACTGGAAATCGTTGTTGCGCACGAAGTCGCCCATCAATGGTGGTACAGTCTGGTCGGCAACGATGTGCAGGCTGAAGCCTGGCTCGACGAAGGTTTGACGTCATTCTCGCAGGTAGTGTATCTGGAAGAAACACGCGGCGCGATGGCGGCGGAACGTGAACTCGATGGGTTCCGCACGATGTATCAACGGGCGCGACAGGCTGGACGCGATGCACCGTTGAAACGCCCGGTTTCGGCACTTCGCGGCAACTATACCGCGATTGCCTACGCCAAAGGGGCGCTGTTCTTTCAGGCGCTGCGTCAGCGTATGGGCGAAGTGGCTTTCGACCGTTTTCTGCGTGACTACTACGCGACCATGCGCTACCGTATCGCGTCGAGCGACGATGTGCGCGTTATCGCCGAGCAAGCCTGTAACTGCACTATTGACGATCTGTACCACAATTGGGTGTTGACTGCTACCCCTGTTCCTATGCCGTGACGTACTCTTTGCACACGGGGCAAGCGATACAGGAACACGTACTGCGGGTCGGTTGCTGTGCCGATGCCGTTGCGCCCATCCCTGCACCATGACACCCCTACCCGTACTTGTAGCGCATGCTGACTGGGGATCGAGTCCAGCGCGACGTCGTCTGGCATATGCGCTGCGCCGATCCGATGGCACATACATTGCATACGCGCCGGGTCCAGCAGGTGATCCGCAGACGCTACTGTCACGCCTGCGTTCGCTTGCGCCGCGCGGCGGCATCCTCTTTGGCGTCGATTTCCCGCTTGGACTACCGGAACGTTACGCCATGCTCGCCGGGATCACCGACTTTGCGACGATCCTGCCGCAGTTAGGGTCAGGTCGATGGGCGCACTTCTATGACGTTGCCGCGAATCCGGACGAGATCAGCGTCGTTCGCCCCTTCTATCCGCTGCGACCAGGCGTAGCGCGGCAGGCGCATCTGGTACAGGCACTCGGAATGACAACCATCGATGATCTGCGTCGTCGTTGCGATCACGCCTCTCCCGCGCGGCGCGCCGCGGCGCCGATCTTCTGGACGCTGGGCGCACAACAGGTCGGCAAGGCGACGATCATCGGATGGCGCGACATGCTGGGTGCGGCGCGCCGCGCGTTCACTCCCGATAATCCAGCATTCCCCTGGCTCTGGCCCTTCGATGGGCGTCTGGACGACCTGATCGCTGCGGAACGATTGGTCGTCGCTGAGACATATCCCCGCGAATGCTACCATCATCTGGGAGTTGCATTCCAGGGAAGCAAACGCAGGCAGGCAGCGCGAGCAGCAGCAGGGACGGCATTGCTGACGTGGGCGGATGCTGCTGGCGTCGTTCTCGATCCTAATCTGCGTTGTGCGATCAGCGACGGGTTTGGGGCGGCACCTGGGGGCGACGATGATTTCGATGCAACGGTTGGACTGCTGGGTGCGTTGAACGTTGTACGTGGATACCGCACTGCTGGCGAACCTGATGATGAGATCATCCGACGGGTCGAGGGGTGGATCCTGGGGCAGCGATCAGGGGTCGAGGTAAGAAGCGAGAGGCACAAGGCGTGAGACACGAGGCGTGAAGGGCGAATGGTGCGTTGAATGTTCAACGTTGAACCTTCAACCTCCCAACCTTCAACCTCCCAACCTTCAACCTTCAACCTCCCAACCTCTCAACCTTCATCACCGTCCAACGAATTCTCCCAGAATCTGGCGAGCGATCACCACACGCAGGATTTCCGACGTTCCTTCGCCGATGGTAAGCAGACGCTGATCGCGGTAGATGCGTTCGAGCGGATATTCGCTGCTGTAGCCGTATCCGCCCAGCACCTGAATAGCGTCGCGGCAGATTTTCTCGCCAACCTCCGAGGCGTACAATTTGGCAATCGCCGCCTCACGGCTGTACTGGCGTCCCTGATCTTTCAACCATGCCGCCTGGTACACTAGTAATCGCGCTGCTTCCAGCCCCACTGCCATATCGGCGATCATGTTCGAGACCGATTCGTAAGCACCGATCGGTTTGCCAAAGGCAGTGCGTTCACGCGCATAGGCAGATGCGATCTCGAACGCTGCCTGCGCCAACCCGATTGCCATTGCTCCAATCCCAATGCGCCCACCGTCAAGCACGGCAAGGAACTGCTGCAAACCGCGCCCGCGTCGTCCCAGCAGATTCTCTTCGGGCACCCGCACATCCTCGAAGGTCACCGCATTCGTGATGGAGCCACGTAACCCCATTTTGGCTTCCGGTTTGCCAAAACTCAACCCTGGCGTTCCAGCGGGCACAATAATAGCGCTGATCGAGTAGCGCTCCCCCGGGTCGGTCACCGCCGTGACAATCAGATGACCAGCCACCGAGGCGCTTGTGATCCACATCTTCGCGCCGTTGATCACCCACTCTCCGTTTTCGAGCCGTGCGGTTGTGCGGGTGGCGCCAGCATCGGAACCAGCATGCGGTTCGGTTAGCGCAAATGCGCCTAAATGCCGTCCCTCGGCGGCTGGTCGCAAAAAGCGTCGTTTCTGTTCCTCGGTGCCGAACATGGCAATCGGTGCGCACCCTAACCCAAGATGCGCCGCGTAGATCAGCGCTGTGGAGCCACAGGCGCGGGCAATCTCTTCGATTGCAATCGCTGTCGAAATACTGTCGGCGCCAGCGCCCCCATACTCTTCGGGGAACGGCAAACCCATCAGGCCCAATTCTGCCATTTTTCGTAGAGTTTCTGCCGGAAACTCTCCCGTCTCATCGACATGACGGGCGCGTGGAGCAATTTCTTGCTCGGCGAAGCGGCGTACTTCTGCGCGAATGCGCTGATGTTCAGGAGTCAGATCGAAGTTCATGGTTCATTCCTTCTGTCAACGAGCGGCTGCATCGCCGCAATGAACGCTTCAGCATTGACACGACTGATGCGCGCCGGGTGCATCATGGGCAGGATGGTGACGCCTCTGCCGCGAAGTACGGTTGCGTGGAGCATGCGGATGGCGCCCGGCGCACCTTTCAGATACCGTTTGCCCACCTCCTGGAGCGCAATGCGCCCAACCGGAACAAGCAGGCGTGGTTTGATCAGATCAAGTTCAGTATCCAACCATTCACGACAGGATTGCACTTCCGCAGCCGTGGGTGTGCGGTTTCCCGGCGGACAGCAGCGCACTGTATTGGTGATGAAACAGCGTAGCGACGCCGTCGCAGTTTCGTCGCTGGCGAGACCCAGGCGAACCAGCATGCGGCGCAAGATGCGCCCTGAGCGATCACCCCAAAATGGAATGCCTGTTCGATCTGCGCCGTAACGCCCCGGCGCTTCGCCAATGAAGACGATGCCGCTCATCACGTCGCCATAGCCATGAACGATGCGCCGCCGACTGGCGACGAGCGCCGGACAACGTACACAATGTTGCTGCTGCACCAGGGAGATCATCATTTCTGTCCCAAAACGCTCTCTGGCGAATTGACCGGCAGCGCGACCCGTACGGTGGTTCCCTGAGCCGGTTGCGTATTGATCAGGATCTGACCGCCATGCCCGGTCACAATGCCATATGCTATCGCCAGACCCAGCCCCGATCCCTGACCCGGAGGGCGGGTGGTAACGAATGGCTGGAACAATCGCTCAATAACATGATCCGGGATGCCTGGTCCATTATCGGCAACGTCGAAGCATACGAATGCACCGCCAGTATTGGCGGCTTGCGCTGGGGGCAACGGTGGTTTTTCAGCGTGTCCGCGCACGACGGTCAACCACACCCGAGGCGCGGGCGTGCCGTCCAGAGCGTGCTCAGCATTGTGAAGAAGATTGAGCAGAACCTGTTGCATCTGTGGAATATCGACCCAGATCATCGGGAGATCAGACGAACAGACGACTTCGAGGGCAATGCCAGCAGATCGCAGGGCAGCCCGTTTGAGATCGAGCACGCGCTCGATTAGATCGGTCGGCGACGTCCACTCTTTTGCCATCGGTCCACGACGGGCGAAGGTTGCCAGACTCTGAACGACACGGCGAGCGCGCTTGGCGCTTTCGATGATCTGCGCGACTGATCGTTGATCCTCCGGATCATGTTGCGGTGAGAGCAGTTCGGCGTTGCCGAGAATGATCGCCAGTGGATTGTTCAGTTCGTGCGCCACGCCAGCGACGATCTCACCCAGAGCGGCGAGTTTCGAGCTCTGAACAAGTTGCGCCTGCATGGTTCGCAATTGCTCATTGGCAACGCGCAGCGCATCATTTTGCGCTTCGAGCGCTGCCATCGCAGCGTCGCGTTCGTTTTCCGCCGCGCGAATGCGGAGCAGCGCCCGCACGCGCGCCATCAGTTCCTCGATATAGAATGGCTTGCTCAGATAGTCATCGGCACCGGCATCGAGCGCTGTGACCCGGTCGGAGAGTTCACCTTTGGCGGTCAACATCAGAATGGGAAGAAACCGCCGTCCTGCTCGCTCTTTCAAGGCAGTGCAGATCTGAACCCCCGGTGTGTCGGGGAGCATCCAGTCCAGCACCACAAGGTCAAAGGGGTTTGTTTCGGCGAGCCGAAGAGCGTCGGCAGCAGTGTCGGCGTGTAACGTCCGGTAGCCGGCTTCGCGCAGGACGATCCCAACAAGAGTGGCGATCGCCGGATCATCTTCGACAATCAGGATGCAGACCTGCTGTTGCATGGCGCTATTGTATCACGGCTCAGTCGGTCGGCGAAGACGACTGTCTGCATGGTACAATACCAGGCGCGATGGATGCAACACACTTTATCGACACGCATGCTCATCTTGGATCGGCTCAGTTCGATGCGGATCGCGGCGCTGTTCTGGAGCGCGCCGCAGCTGCCGGGGTTGTGCGGATCATAGAAATTGGCTACGACCTGGCAACGTCGCACGCTGCGGTTGCCCTCGCGGCGCAGCATGAACCGGTGTACGCGGTGGTTGGCGTGCAACCGAACCACGTGGCTGAATTGCCGGACGACTGGCTCGATCAGGTGCGTGCGCTGGCAGAGCAACCGAAGGTTGTCGCTATTGGCGAGATCGGTCTGGATTACTACTGGAATGCAGCTCCGGCCGCTCAGCAAGAAGCCTGTTTCCGAGCGCAACTCGATCTGGCGCGGGAACTGGGATTGCCCGTCGTTATTCACAGCCGCGATGCGCATGATGATACGATTCGCGTGTTGCGCGACGCAGCGTATGGTCTGACCGGCGTTATGCACTCGTTCTCCGGCGACTGGAGGTATGCTGAGCAATGCCTGGAGATTGGCTTCTACCTCTCCTTCAGTGGTCCGGTCACCTTTCCAAAAGCGGTTGATCTGCACGAGGTGGTGCGACGCACCCCGCTCGACCGGCTTCTCACCGAAACCGACAGCCCCTATCTGTCGCCGCACCCCTTGCGTGGAAAGCGTAACGAACCTGCTTATGTTCGTTTGATTGCTGAACGTCTTGCTGCACTGCGCGGAATGCCGCTCGATGCGCTGGTCGATGCGGTGTGGCGCAATGCGACAGCAATATTCAGGCTATGAGATTCCCGGTTGCTACCGTTCCGAATGAGACCCGGTCGCGTTCCTGGTTTGCGCGCCTTGAGATCGGATCACTTGTGATCCCGTTTCTGCTGACGGTCACCATCATCTGGAGCGTGACGCGCAGCCTCGAAGTCGCCAACTGGGCGGATGGTCTCACCATGCTAACTGGGATCGGTCTGACGGCGCTCGTCACTGGCATGATCTTCGCCCGCGTTTCCTGGATGCCAGCGTGGCTGGCGCATCCGCTGGCATCGCTCCCTGGCCTTGTGTTTGTTATCCGTCAGATCAGCCCGATTATCAACGCGCAGGTGGCGGCAGAGTTTGGGTCGGCGAAGGCTCAGCGCCTGGTAACCTGGGGCGATTATGCGACGGAAGTTGCGCTACGCACACTCATTTGGATGCGCACACTTCAGGCAGGTGGTCGCGGCGAGGACATTGTGCTGTTCGTCATCACCCTGGCACTGATTGTCTGGGGTGTCGGGTATGCCACCGGGTGGCTGGCGTTTCGCCACCAACGCGCATGGGCCGTGGCTGGTCTGAATGCTGGCATCATGCTGATCAACTACACCTACGCCTGGCCCAAACCAACCGGATTGTTCTTTCTTTTTCTTATTGCTGCCTTACTTCTGATCGTCTACCAGCACGTTGTTGCGAACCAGCGTCTCTGGCGGGCGACGCGCGTTGAGTTTCCGGATTTTCTGCCAGCGCGCATGTTGCTGGCATCGTTTGTAACCTTCGTTCTGCTCGCACTTGTCACTGCCTTCCTGCCCAAACGTCCGGACAATGAACACCTGGTGCGTCTCTGGCGCACCATTCGTGCACCGATCGCAGCGCTACGCGAGGGATGGCAGGATGCATTCAGCACGATCAATGCGCCGCCCGGCACGACCGGCGCTTTTCTGATCCGGAATGCGCGGGTTGGCGGTCCCCGTCAATTAGGAACGGCGCTGGTGATGACGGTGCGATCCCGTGAGTATAGCTACTGGCGTGCAACCGCGTTCGACCGCTACACCGGTCGAATGTGGCAGAACGCGGTGGGTGAGCGGGCGCGCGCCGCACTGGGAGTGACGACCGCCGAAGACGCGCGCACGCTGCTGGCGCCCGGCGTGGTGCTTGAACAACCTGAACTGCGGGGACGGACGCTGGTGACGACGACCTTTGAACTGGCGCAAACGCGATTCGATGGGCTGGTCATGGTCGGCGGGGCGCTGGCTTCGACCAGTTTACCGGTGTTGATCCAGCACGGGTATCTCAACATAGATGGCGAGTTGTTGCCCAATTTCACCGAAACGGCGACGGTTGTCGCCGCAGCGCCGCTGGAGGCATCGCAAACCTACACCGTCGCCACGTATCTTTCGACTGTCGATGAGCAGAGCCTGCGCGAAAGCGGAACCGGTTACCCGGAATGGGTGCGCATGTCGTATCTGCAATTACCCGAAACGGTGACGCCACGGGTACGTGAGTTGGCGGCAACAATTGTTCGCAATACCGGTGCGGTTACACCTTACGACAAGGCGCTGGCAATCCAGGAATATCTCCGTACCCTGCCGTACAACGATCAGCGCCCGATGCCGCCGGAAGACCGCGATTGGGTCGACTGGTTCCTGTTTGATGCGCCGGGCGGCTACTGTGACGATTTTGCTTCAGCAATGGTGGTGCTGCTACGCGCCGAGGGCGTCCCGGCACGTTGGGTTCAGGGATATGCTGGCGGCGAACTTGATCCGGATCGCCGGGTGTACCTAGTTCACGAAAATATTGCCCATAGCTGGCCCGAAGTGTACTTCCCCGGCTACGGCTGGCAGCGCTTCGAGCCAACGCCAGCTTCGTATGCCAGTGTTCCGGTTCGTCCGGCGTTTCCGCCGGCAGATGCGGTTGATCGACCGGAGACAACAAGGGGATTGGGGGGTGCGCTAAGCGATCCGGAAGCCATGCTGCGTGACATGATCGAGCGCAATACCGGTCCGGCGATCGGCGATGCGGATGCATTGCGGCGTGAGACTGAAGCGCAGCACATGCGGGATCGATTGCGCCTAGCGGTGCTGATCGGCGGAGTGCTAGCGTGTCTGGCAGCGCTGATTGGCGCCGGGGCTCTATGGTTGCGCTGGGATGTACGCGGCCTGTCACCTGCTGCAACCGCCTATGCGCGTTTGACGCGGTTGTCTGGTTGGGCTGGCATGCGCGCACCGCCCGATGCAACACCGTATGAGTATGGCGCGCTGATCGGTGAACGCATTCCCCGCCAGAAACGTACCATTGATCGGATCGTCAACGATTTTGTCGCCGAACGATACCATCCGGGTCATACCGCGAACGATCAGTTGTCGGAAGAAGACTGGCGGGCGCTACGGCGTGAACTGATCTCGCTGCTTGTCGGGCGGATTGGCGCAGCGTTGCGTTCGCCGTTTCGCAACAACCACCCGCGCAGGCGGCAACGCGCGCCATAATAGGGCACGGTTTCAGCAATGCAGCGCTGCCCGAAGGTGGTGCAGATTCAGCGACGCTGCGACTCTGTGGTGAAATACCCTTTTTGCGGCGGACTCAATCACGGGTAAGATCGAACGTCGTCCTTCCCTACGATTGCATGATCTCCTGGTATGCCCTTCGTAAGGCAGAGGGCAGCGCATAACCGCATCAATAAACACCTGCAGCGGTCGATAGTTATGATCTGTAACGTAGTGGTGGATCATGACCGGTGCAGCTTAGACAATAGACATCATCAAGATTTAATGATATACTATTTTTGTGCAATCTGAAAAAGGGAGAAAAACAATGTGCAAGCATCGATCCATTATTGAAAATCTGAAAAAATTATGACTGGGCTGAACGCTGATGAG
>Ga0272447_1000036_pt1 | contig 94092 bp, 94 predicted proteins | sample YNPCB0133_FD_194589 | JGI IMG/M metagenome (GOLD analysis project Ga0272447, IMG submission 194589) | Hot spring microbial mat communities from Yellowstone National Park, WY, United States - YNP-CB-013-3 | ecosystem: Environmental > Aquatic > Thermal springs > Hot (42-90C) > Sediment | place...
CTTGCCAGGTCCTCCGAGACCACACGGAGCCTGTCTGTAAGCTCCTTTGACACGGCCTCTATCTCGCGCTCTATGGGGGCGAGGCTCAGCACGTCGAAGAAGTCTCTCGCCACAGATATCGTTGCTGCGTCCTCACTGTAGGTCGCGACTACTAGCTCGTAGAGCGCTCCCGGTGTTAGCTTGCCCGTGAAGGCGGGGTCCAGCCTTATCAGCATCCTCTTGGGGGTTACCGACTCCGAGTCACCGACCGTCAATATATCTCCTGTCGCCACGTCTCTTATGAGGTATCTAGACTTTAGCAGGCCCTCTCCCTCCGCATCGATCAAGATCTGGGCCGTGGCACCCGGCACCACAGTCCCTTTACCGATCCGAAGCACCTGGACCGGCGTGATCGGTGGGAAGAAGTTGTCGCCAGGCCTGTAGGGGTATGTGGGCTCGCGGAAAGCTTTGAGCACGGAGGTCTGGGCCGCCGAGTCGAAGCTGTCTAGATAGAAGGGGCCGTTGCTTATCCACATGTGACCGCGGTTCTGCCCCCAGCTTATAGCCGCACTATACCTCTCCCTAACGTTATCCGCGGTCTCGAAGACTCTGTTTCCTAGGGTGAAGTAGCTTGCGGGGAAGAAGCCCGCGTCTCTCATCGTCTCTAGCGAAGAGACTACGTCGTTTGCATGATCAGATAGCACCAAGTTTATCCAACGCACACCCCTCGCTGCAGCTGATGCTCCTCCGTAGGCATACTTCTTCTCCACGTAGTTGAGCCTGTCTGTCGCCGCGATCACCTCCCAGGGAACCATTAGAGTGGGCCAGAGCTCCGCGAAAGATGCTATGTACGCAGACTCAAAGAACCAGTAATCGACGTAGATCTCGACCCTGTTGTCTGGAAGAACCCGGATACCCTTCACAGGCTCCAGAGAGGCCTGCAGAGACGAGGATATGGCTGGCTCTAGAGCCGATTTCTCCTCGTCAAAGGCGATCTCAAACCTAGTCGCGACGTGGTATAGGAAGTCCGCGAGGGAGATCTGCACACCATGATGCCACTTGCTCTGCAGGAATTTGGAGTAGTCAAAAGTTACTACGCTTTTTGCCGTACGTCCTCCTGCTGAGACCCATCTGTCAGCCGCCGCATCCCAGATATAAGCGTCGCTCGGGACATTTATGGAGCCTGTGGGGCCCGCTGTCCTAACTTCCCAGCTCCCCCTGAAAGGCATAGGCATCCCAGTATAAGGATGGGGCCAGGTGCTAGGGTCTGCTGTGAGGTATCCCTGGTCAACGGAGTACACATCCACGAAGCCTCCGACAAGAGCCACCTGTACCGGGTTCCAAGTTGTCCTAGTGGTCCAGACCCAGAGATGTCCGACCGTGAGGTCCCCTTTCCCAGGCATATACGCATTCCTCCAAACGAGCAGCGACCGCATCCCGGCACCTAGGTCCTGAGATATCCCAGTGAATTCTTCGCGTACGATGTATGAGTCGAGCCGTGTCGATACCCATAACCTGACGGCATCCGTCAGCGCTAGCTCAAGCGTCCTCTTCATCATAGAGTCCCTCTCCTGCTTCGAGGCGAACTCTCCCCGGAATAGTTTCTGAGTTAGGTCGTCGAGCTCGTCATTCTTGTACTGCCACCAACCCTCGACAGCCCATCCCGGCATGTTACCCGCCCAAGGAGCCGTAAAGGCTCCTGGGTCGCTATCATATTTCACGAGACCCGTCCTGCCCCAACCCTCTGTATAGATCTGCCACCTGAATTCCGCGGGGTCAGTGTTGTAGACGGTCTCGATCGCGGGCCCGAACTCCATATACATCCTCTCCACAGTGAAGCCAGCCTTCTCTAAATCTGACGCGATTGCGTCCCCGATCTGCCGCCTCTCGTCCTCAACCCTGATGATGAACTTGATCGTCACGGGCTTGCCCTGATAGAACCATCTGCCGCCGACCTTATCCGCGCCCAAGGCCCTCATCCTCTGCTCGATGATCTGCGAAGCGTAAGCGGGGTCGTACCGGAAGTCGTATTTCAGGATGAGGTCGATGTTCGAGATGTAGTCGTAGTCCCACTGTGTCAGATAGGTCACCATTGGTGCCCCGAAGCCGGCGAACAGCTCCTTGACTATAAAGTCCCTGTTGATGAGGTAGTTTAGCGCGAACCTGATTTCCCTGTCCGTTAACGGGTTAAGCTCGCCCCCTGGAGCCGGAGCCGGGTTAAGAACTATAGAATACAGACCTGTCGGCGCCGAGATGAGCTTTATCCCAGGCCTACCCGCTATCGCCTTCGCCGCAGCAGGCCTAAGTCCGAAGATATAGGCGTCGATCTCTTTGTTCTCCACTGCCGCCGCAGCTAGGTCTAGGGGTATCCTTTTGAAGGTGATGGAGTCGGCTGCCGCGCCAGGTTTGGTGTGTGGTGCCACGTACTGCCCGTAGACCGGAGCCATTAGACCCGACAGCAACAGCCAGGCAGCGACGACCATTGAAACTAATGCTAGACCTGGTCTCTCGACTATCTTTTTCATCAAGCCTTATGAAGGCTAGGGGGCCTTATAAGTCTATAGAGCTCCATCAAGGTACATGGAGATAAGGCCGTCGAGCTAATTCTTAATAATTCGCAAGACTCTAAGTATGTGCTGAGCAGTTGGGGATATATACGCGGCTCCTCGTTAAGGCGGTATCCCTCGCTCTGGTGCTCTTAGGGGTCCTCTTCTTCATGGTAGTGATCCTCGGAGCAACCGGAATATCTGACAGGATACTCTCGTCGATAGTGAATGAGGAGGTTAGGCTCTACAGGCAGGGCATAGCTCCTCAGATAAGGGACCCGGCCGCTCTCGAGGAGGCCGTGGCTAGATACAGGGAGGAGCTTGTACGGAGCTACGGGCTGGAGAAACCCTGGTATGAGAGGCTGCCAGACATGTTTCTCCGCGTTCTCATACTCGAGCTAGGTAGGGCGAGGTACGCCCAGACCTTCGCCGGAAGCAACAAGATATCAGATATCATAGCTGAGAGGCTTCCGAACACCGTGATCCTAGTTACCACCGCGATAGCGATCAACTTCCTCATAGGGATCCTCTTAGGTGTGAGGATAGCGGCGAAGCCGGGAACAAGGCTCGACAGGGCCACCTCCTTCTTCTCTGCGATCAGCTACGCAGTCCCGACTTGGTGGCTCGGCATCATATTCATACTCATCTTCGCATTCTACCTTAAGCTTTTCCCTTACGGCGGACTCTACAGCTCGCCTCCCCCCCAAGACCCTTTCTTAAGGGCCCTTGACGTGTTATGGCACGCAACCCTGCCCATAACGGTGCTGGTGCTAGTGAACGTTGGTCTTACTATCTACGTCACTAGAACCATAGTGCTTAACATCGCGCAGGAGGACTTCGTCAACGTCGCAAGGATGAAGGGTCTCCCGGAGAGGCTTGTCAACAGGCGATACATTATGAGAACGGCCGCACCACCGATCCTGACCAATGTAATCCTCGGACTAGCAGGATCGATAGGGGGAGCTATCTTGACGGAGACAGTGTTCAGCTGGCCCGGGATGGGGTCGCTCTTCTTCGAGGCGATATACCAGTCGGACGAGGCGCTCATCCTCTCCCTCGTCTACATGTTTACCCTCGTCTACGTCGTTGCGAGGTTTGTGCTGGAGGTGCTCTACACAATAGTCGACCCGCGGGTGAGAGTATAAGCATGCTGAGGAACGAGAACTTCAGGATCTATCTGTCTACGTGGAGTGGCCGCGCAGGGTTAGCTCTCCTAATACTGCTAACGGTTATCTCGGTATACACGCTCAGCACGCTCCCGGTGGCCGAGGTATCTGCTCGCTGGAACGACCCACAGTACTGGGCTGATTATCCGAAGAACTCTCCCCCCAGCTGGGTCAACCTATTCTCGAACAGAAAGCTCTTGGAGACGATCACCCTACAGAAGAACAGCATAGAGATCACGGGACAAGGCAGGTTAGCGGAGTTTATAGTCGATTACGAGCACGACACGTTCCCCACACACGTGAGCTTGCTTATCAATGACGTGAAATACAGCTCGCGGCCTCCGCTTATCACTCTTAGCGTTGTTAGGCCTGACGGCTACTCGCTGGAGATAGCTAAACTACCCGTGCCACCTCCCAGACCAGATGAGCAACCACCATATACGAGGTTCGCGATCGCCCCGGAGCGGGTGCTGATCAGCAGTAGCGACGAACTCGTAAGAGAGGTTTACAGGCTCTACTCAGACAGGTTTGATGTCCCAGTCACCCCCATTAGGATCATGCAGGAGGGGCCGCAGAGATATCTCTTCGGCGCTCCCCAGAGTGGCGAGATAAGGCCGCTGAAGGGTGTTTACAGGTTTACGCTAACCGCTACTCAGAACGACGGCCAGCTATCGGTAGGCGCCCTACAGATCATCATGGGTGGCGAGACGTATGGTTTCATGGGGACAGACGTGATAGGCAGAGACCTCGCGCTTGGCCTGCTGCTCGGATTCCCGATATCGCTCTTCATAGGGGTGATAGCCTCAGTGATCGTGACAGGTCTAGGCGCGGTCTTAGGACTGATCAGCGGATACTTGGGAGGAAAGGTTGACAACGCGATACAGAGGTTCGCGGACTTCGTCAACAACATACCCGTCCTACCCCTCCTGATATTCCTGGTATTCAGCTTCGGAGCAAAGCTCTGGATCATCATAGTAGCGTTCGTCGCCTTCGGATGGCCGGGCCTCACCATAGTGACCAGATCCATCGTTCTACAGCTGAGGGAATCCCAATACGTTGAATCAGCGCGAGCTATAGGAGCATCAAACCTAAGGATACTTTCCAGACACATCTTCCCAAGCATCGCGCCGTTCGTGCTCGCGCAAGTCATATTCCTGACTCCAAGCTTCATACTCCTTGAGGCAGCCCTGAGCTTCCTAGGGCTTGGAGACCCATCGCTCCCAACATGGGGGCAGATATTGGAGCTTGGGTTCCGGAGCTCCGCTGTCTATCTGGGATACTGGTGGTGGATACTCCCACCGGGGATCCTGATCATCCTCACGGCCTTGACCTTCGTCATGATCTCCATGGGCCTTGAGCCGGTCATAAACCCACGTGTCAGGGCGGTAGGTAGGAGATGAGCCGGCCGGCGATCCTGAGAGTCGAGGACCTGAAGGTTCACTACTCGACTCCAAAAGGTCATGTCAGGGCCGTAGACGGGGTCTCCTTCACACTGAACAGGGGGGAGAGCCTCGCCGTAGTCGGGGAGTCGGGCAGCGGCAAGACGACACTCGGCCTCACGCTCATGAGGGCGCTCCCACGAAACGCGGAGATAGTCTCAGGCAGAGTGATGCTGGATGACAAGGACATCCTCTCCATGGGCCTCGAAGATTTCAGGAGGGCCTATAGTTGGAGGATAATCTCGATGGTCTTTCAGGGAGCCATGAACTCTCTCAACCCGGTCCTCAAGGTAGGAGACCAAGTAGCGGAGCCCCTCATCTTTAAGGGAGGGCTCCCCCGAGATGAGGCGAGGAAAGTGGCGGAGGAGTTCATCGAGCTAGTCGGGATGCCTAGAGCCTTCTATGACCGCTACCCCCACGAGCTAAGCGGCGGCATGAAGCAGAGGATTGTCGTAGCGATGGCCCTCGTCATGAGACCACAAATCCTAATACTCGACGAGCCGACCTCGGCGCTGGACGTCACCATCCAGGCGCAGATAATCAACTTAGTTAAGGACCTCATAGACAACTTAGGCCTTAGCGTGATTTTTATAACACACGACGTCGCCCTGGCGAGCGACGTGGCTGACAGAATGGCCGTGATGTATGGAGGAGAGATAGTCGAGCTCGGGGTGCTTGAACATGTTCTAGGCGGGGCCCCCAAGCACCCCTACACGGAGAAACTCTTAGCGAGCCTCCCAAGACTGAGGGGTGATAATGTGCCGGAGTTTATTCCAGGACGCCCACCAGATCTATCTTCACCTCCCCCTGGCTGCAGATTCCACCCGAGATGCCCCTATCTCTTTGACAAGTGCAGGGTTGAGGCCCCTCCTCTCTTCGAATCTAATGGCTCACATCTAGTGAAGTGCTGGCTACGAGGCGAAGAGCATGGCTGAGATCTTAAGCTTGATCGACGTGAAGAAGCACTACGAGGTGAGGAAGGGGATTCTAGGATCACAAGAGCTGAGGGCCCTCGACGGAGTATCTCTGAGCATCGGGAGGCGCGAGACCGTAGCCGTTGTGGGTGAGTCTGGATGCGGTAAATCCACACTCGGCAAGGTCTCTTTACGCCTGATCGAGCCGAGCGGAGGCAGGATCCTTTTCAAGGGGGAGGACATAACGAGGCTTCCTGAAAAAGAGCTCCGGCATAGGAGTTTTAGAAGAAAGATGCAGACAGTGTTTCAGGACCCATACTCGAGCATAAACCCGTTCATGAGGATAGGCGAGGTGCTGGCGGAGCCACTGGAGATACACGGGTTCCCTAAGAGCGAGATCAGGCCAAAGATTCTAACGGCGCTCGAGGACGTGAAGCTCTTCCCCCCAGAGGAGTTTGAGGAGAGATACCCTCACGAGTTAAGCGGTGGGCAGAGGCAGAGAGTAAACATAGCGAGGGCCCTGATACTCGATCCCGAGTACATAGTCGCGGACGAGCCTGTCTCCATGATAGACGCCTCTAGCAGGGCGGAGATATTGCTACTTCTGAAGAGCATCAGGGACAGCAGAGAGATGGGCATACTCTACATCACGCACGATATCGCGACTGCACGCTACGTCTCTGAACGGATCGCCGTGATGTATTTGGGAGAGATAGCTGAGACAGGGGCCACGATGGAGGTGCTGAGGAAACCGATACACCCCTATACCACTCTTCTACTGAATAGCGTGCCGGAGCCCGATCCAGCCGGGAGGAGAAAGAGGCGGGCGGTGATAAAGGGGGAGCCCCCGAGCCCCCTAAACCCTCCCAGCGGATGCAAATTCCATACAAGGTGTCCTCTGGCTGTGGAGAGATGCAGGACGGAGAAGCCGCTACTGTTGGAGTATTTCCCAGGCCATCTCGCGGCTTGTCACAGGGCCGAGGAGATCATCAGCGGCTCCGTCTCTCTCACCTCGGACGCTTCTTAGGCTAGCCTCAGCATCAGGTAAACCAGCAATCCGAGAATTAGGCTCAGAGTCCACGCGGGGTAGGTTAGCCTTCCAACCCTTGTGTGCCTTGTCTTGCCCGCGGCCCTCCTCGTGACTACACCCGTCAGAGCGTTGTAGAACACAAGTGGGACCGAGGCTATCGACAGGCCGAGGTGGATGATCAGCGCCGGAAGGTAGACAAAGAATCTGATAAGCTCTGGCCCTTTGTATTGCTCCGGGCCAAGGGTGGCCACTTTGACGACGTACAGTACTAAAAATGCTGCTATGAGTATGAAGCTTGAGCCCATGAAGACCGCGTGGGCCGTGATCCTGCGACTCTTTACAGAGAGATATCCGAGCTGTAGGAGGATGACTGTCACGAGGTTTATGGCCGCTATCAAGTGGGGAAGGGGCAACGCCGCCTCCTTATCGATGGCTAGAGGGTTCTGATCGCCGCCCGCTGTGAGAACATAACCTAGGACGGAGTAGGCTATGAGGGTCACAATAACTGTCACTAACCCATACCTCATGGCAGATTAGGATTCGGGGTCGAGAGAATATATATCGTTCAGTAGAGATCAGAGTTGGTCGGCCCCGGTGCCTGACTCGATGCGAGTTGAGATGAACTCAGGAAGGTCCAGCGGGAGGGTAGTTATCGTGACGGGTGCTTCCCGAGGAATAGGCAGGGCGATAACGCTGAAGCTTGGCTCCCTGGGCATCCGCGTTGTCTGCAACTATGTCGCGAATAAGGAGATGGCTGAGAAGGTGATCTCAGACATCCGGGAGATAGGGGGCGAGGCGATAGCGATAAGGGCAGATGTCTCCTCGAGACAAGAGGTCGAGTACATGGTCGAGGAGACCGTCAGGATTTTTGGAGGCGTGGACATATTGGTGAACAATGCCGGGATACTGATCAGGGGAGGAATCATGAGCGACCCAACAATATTCGACAGGATGGTGGAGGTGAACGTGAAGGGAGTCATACATTGTACCTCCGCCTGCCTCAGATACATGATCCCGAAAAAGTATGGCAGGATCATAAATATCGCCTCGATAGCTGCTCTCGGCACCACATCTAGGGACACAACCTACTACGCGATGACCAAAGGAGCTATAATCACGCTGACGAAGAGATTGGCCTTCGAGCTCGGCGAGTACGGGATAACCGTTAACGCCGTCGCGCCCGGATTCACGGGCACCGACATGACTCTCAACAGACCGCCCCAAGAGCTGGAAAACATAATCAAACATCTAGAATCGATAACGGCCTTAAGGCGTATCGGGAGGCCGGAGGATATCGCCGAGGTTGTGGGGTTCCTAGCCTCGGAAGGAGCAGGATTCATAACAGGCCAGATAATCAGCGTTGACGGTGGAAGGACGGACTTTTTCTCTCGATCTACGTAGCCTCGATGCTATCCATATATCGTGGAATCATCCAACTTGGGGGGAGATGGTTGAGGCGATACTTGGCCTCCTAGCTGTCCCCCTCCTGACTCCACTGATAGTCGCCGCGGCTCTCTCTCCCCTAGTCACTCTGCTGGCAAGGGCCGTCAAACACCCGAAAATAGTCGGAGCGTACACGACGATAGTGTTCGCATACATCTTATACGAGGCGGTTAGGCTGGGGGCGACAGGGAAGGTGCTCAGAACGGGTACAGGCGTGCCCCCCCTCTCCATCGTATTCGCTGACGGAGTAACATACTACTTCACGGCAGTGGTTGCCGGTATAGGTGTCGCCGCGTCAATCTACTCGTTCAGCTATGTAAAGGAGAGGGTAGGCGAGTTCTACTCGCTGCTCCTGATGCTAGTTCTGGGGATGGTTGGCGTCTTCTTCTCTGGAGACTTCGTGACGTTCTTCGTATTTTGGGAGCTCATGAGTATAGCCTCTTACCTATTAGTGGCATTCAACTATAGGGAATGGGAATCGGTGGAGGCCTCATTGAAATACCTCGTGATGAGCTCCACAGGTTCAGCGGCCATACTTTTCGGCCTCTCTCTCGTTTACGGCCTCACCGGGACCCTCGAGTTCTCCTCCCTCGCGGGGGTCCTGAGATCCGAGCCCCTTTCAAAGGAGATGTGGAGCCAGGTCTCCCTCGTACTAATAGTTGGCGGCCTTGGCGTGAACGTAGCTCTAGCCCCGTTTCACTACTGGTTGCCAGACGCCCACCCGGCAGCCCCCAGCCCGATAAGCGCCATGCTGTCGGGAGTCGTGATCAAGACTGGTTTATATGCCATGTTTAGGGTCCTGACGCTCTTTTATCCCTCAACGGTCTATTACTGGTCTACTCCCCTAATGCTACTCGCGCTCCTGACCATGACGGTCGGCAATCTCCTCGCCTCCCTCCAGAGCGATATAAAGAGGCTTCTCGCCTTCAGCAGCATCGCGAACATCGGATACATAGTCTTCGGAATATCGGTGGGAACCCCGCTCGCGATAGCGGCCGCGCTTCTCCACGTTCTGAACCACGCCATCGCCAAGTCCCTGCTCTTCTTGGCCGCCGGTAGCCTGATAGTGAAGAGCGGGTCTAGGAGCCTCGATGAGCTTGCCGGGATAGGAAAGAGGATGCCGCTCTCCGCCACATCCTACTCGATAGGCGCCTTCAGCCTTGCGGGGATCCCCGGCCTCAACTGCTTCGTGAGCGAGTACGCGTTGATACTTGCGGCGTTCGCAGCGGGGGAGCAGCTAGCGGGGGGAGTAATGCTGATCAACGTCATCATAGGAGCCCTCTACCATCTCCGCGTCGTACAGATCCTTTTCCTCAAGCCCGAGACGGAGAAGTCCTCGAGGGGGAGAGAAGTTGGCCTAGCGATGCTTCTGCCGGCCTTGGTATTGGCCGCTTTTTGCGTATTGATCGGTGTCTACGCCTCTCCCTTCCTGGCAGCGGCATTGAGGCTAGCCCCGCCAGCATGACGACGACTGCGCAAGATTAGCGGCGACCCATTACGTTGATGCACTTCTGCATCTTTTCTAGACAAGGCTTTAAATCCTAAGCCGTGATACAGCTTGGTTAGAAAGAAGATGCCGCAGAAGAATCCCAAAGAGCCTGATGGAGACGGAGTGCATTACAAGTCGGACCTGGTTAAGAGTGACGTGTTAAAGAAGCTCAAGGATATTGGGAAGGGTATTGTGAGGGATCTGGGGGCTGGTGAGTGGCCGGTCCTCGAGATACCCGTAAGGACCACGAAGAACATTGTCTATGATGCGAGTCTCAGGCAGTACGTTATTGGTCCGAGGACCGCCGAGAGGACCGCGGGCAACATAAGGCATCTCAGACCGTTCGCCCAGACCGTGTGGGTGGCCAAGTTCGCTAAGCAACTCCTCGCAGCCGGGAAGACATCTACTCTGAGGGATACCTACTACGTCGCTATAGGCGAGGGTATTGACTTTGAGTCCCAGGACGAGAGCGACAACGTCATAATGGAGCTAGAGAGTCTTGTAAGGCATCCAAGGGAGGACATGAATATCTTTCCGGAGGAGAGGGCCTCGATCTACGGAGACCTAGTCATCGAGTACACGGTTCCGGGCTTCAGGGGGCGGAGAGTGGACCTCTCAGCCCACCCAGACGGCTACTCCATAGGTCCAGCGTTGACGACATCAGAGTTCGTCAAGTGCGGCGCTGAGCAGATCTTTGTAATAGAGAAGGGCGCTGTCTTCAGCAGATTCGTGGAGGAGCGCGCTGACAAGAACTTCAAGGCGCTTCTGATACACACGGCGGGCCAGTCTCCCAGAAACTGTAGAAAGCTGATCAGGAGGTTGAGGGAAGAGCTGAACCTCCCCGTCTACATATTTACCGACGCTGACCCGTACGGAGTTCATATAGCGAGCGTTTTGATACACGGGTCGGCCCTATCGGCTCACATAAGAGAGATCAACGTGCCCGACGCGGTCTGGGCTGGGGTCTACGCCACGGACATCACAAAGTATAAGCTACCCGCTATGAGGCTGACTGAGACCGACCTGAAGAGGCTGGACGAGCTTGAGCAGGACCCCAGGTACACTGTCGACCCTTGGAAGAGGGAGGTCCAGTATTTCGGCAAGATAAAGAGGAAGGCGGAGCTCGAGGCCTTCTCGAGGTACGGGCTCGAGTTTATCGTGAGAGATTTTCTTCCCGAGAGGCTTGCCGAGCTCCAGAAGCGTTGAAATCCAGCCCCCCGTAGTGTATCATTGGGGTGAGGGTAGATTTCACTAGGGGCGAGGCGGCGGTCTTTGTCGAGACGATGGACAGGAGGCTCCTCGCGGCAGCGGATCTTCATCTAGGATACGAGGTTGAGTTGGCGAGAGAGGGGGTGTATCTCCCGGGACAGCTTCAAAACACGATCGAGAGGATGCTGGCTCTTCTCCGTGAATGGAGACCCGACACCCTCCTCCTCCTCGGAGATGTTAAGCACCGTGTGACAGGGGTCAGCTGGCGAGAGTCGAGGCAGGTGACCGAGCTACTACTCGCGCTGCGCGAGCATGTCGATGAGATCATCATAACCCCCGGCAACCATGACGCGGGTATCCTCGTACTCGCCTCCGGACAGGCGCGCGTGACCTCGGGGAGGGGGGTCTCTATAGGCGAGGTCTGGGCGATGCATGGCCACTGCTGGCCCCCTCCAGAGGCTGCCGAGGCCAAGTTAATCCTGATGGGGCATACCCACCCCTCGGTCTCGTTCGCCCGGGGGCCTGGGTCGAGGAGGAGGGTCTTCCTCCACTCCAAGACGGAGAGAGATCTCCTGGCCCGGCTCCTTTCAGAGAAGAGCGGCCGCCAATCCCAGAAGAGGCTTAGAGGTGAGGTCGGCCTCATCGTGCTTCCACACTTCAACAACGCCCTCCAAGGAATCGACATCTCACAACTCTCACGGGCGGGCCGCGTCAGCCCGCTCCTCAGGCCCGAGGCCTTCGACCTGTTCAGCTCTAGCATAATACTAAGCGGCGGCGAGACTCTCGGGAGCGTGGGCTGGTACATCGAGGCGGGAGGGATTGTCGGGTCGGGATGAGGCGCCTAGGCTGTTAGCCGAGAGCAGGCGGGTTAAGCGCTACATCTTCAGACCCAGCGGCAGGGTCAGGTGGATAGTCGTGGGACGGGAGAGGGACTACTTGGTCTTCCCCGAGGCGCCCTACTGTAGCTGCGACGACTTCTACTTCCGGGTCCTCCACAGGCAGAAGCCCTCCTGCTACCACCTTGAGGCCTACGTGATAGCGGTCCGGGAGGGGATTTACGAGGAGATAGAGGAGGAGGACGGGTGGTACTATCGTCTCATGGACGAGTGGCTGGGCGGCTAGCTGGCCTATAGCTGGTGATCCTTCCTGACAGGGGGCTCGGTCAGCCTCTCGAGCTCCTCCGGTATCGACTTCGTCGAAGCTATCTCCCTGAACACAAGCGCGCTGGGCCTCATGTATCGCATCTTACTCTCTAGGTCCAGCTCGAAGAGGCCGAACCTCATGCTGTAGCCCCTCGCCCACTCGAGGTTATCGGTCAGATTCCAGTGAAAGTAGCCCCTCACGTCTACACCGCTCGAAAGGGCCCTGTGGACCTGGTATAGGTGTGAGGCCACGAAGCGAGGCCTGAGCCTGTCATCCGCGTCGGCGACACCATTCTCGGTCACATAGATGGGGAGGCGGTATCTCGTGTAGAGCCTCCTCAGGACCTCGTGGAGACCCTCGGGATATATCTCCCAGCCGAAGTCGCTCGCGGGCCTGCCCTCCCTCGAGTAGCCCCCCGGCGTGCAGCCGTACCCGTAGCCCCTGAGAAACCTCAGGCCTCCGGGAGCCCTCTCATCGCTCTCCGCCACTATCCGCGTATAATAGTTGAGGCCCACCCAGTCCAGCCGCCCCTTCAACTCATCCACGACCTCGCCCGAGAGAACCCCCGAGACCGCCGCCTCATACGGATAGATGTTCATCATGAAGCCTCTGTCAGCTGCCTCCGCGTCCCTGTCGCGCCGCGGCATCCAGTGAGCGACCGACTCCACGATCCCTACAGGCTTCCTTGAGAAGCTCTTTACGACATCGTAGGACAGAGCGTGGGCGATGGCGAGGTTTCGCCTCACCCTCTCATAGGAGGATACGTCGATGTAGCCTGGGGGGAACCCGGACCCTGGTTGAAGATACCCCGCCAGAGCAACGACTTGAGGCTCGTTCATGGTATACCACGAATCCACCAGGTCGTCTAGGTGGTGCGCAACTAGGGCGGAAAACTTCGCAAACTCTATGGCGCAGCTCTCGCTAAGCCAGCCCGCCAGCGCCCGGTCCGGCCCTAGTTTCCGTACTCCCACCGGGTCGTGGAGCCATGTCGGCAGCGCCCAGTGGAATAGGTTAACGATTACGTATCCTCCTCTTGACCGCCAATCCGAGAGTATCTCTCTGTAATGCGTGAGGGCCTCCATATGGGCCACTCTCTCGAGTTCTCTGATGTGCCTCTCCTCCATGACGAGCCTGAAGGGGGTTTGCCTCGATCTCTCTACAGGGACCTCGATACCTGTCGTTGGCCTCGGGAATATCCTCGCCCACTCCACCGTTATCCACGCCGCGTCCATCCCGATACTCCTCGCGTTGATGTGGTCGCGCTCATAGAGATGCCAGTAGCCCGGCCCCTGCTCCGGCAGGTCTCCGCTCACAACCCCACCCGCTACATTCTCCGGGTCCCTAAGCCATCGCGACCAGTCTGAATCGAACTCGGATCCTGGGAGCCCCATCTCGTGCTGGACCCCAACCGTCGAGAAACCGAACTTAAAATCCTGACCGAATGAGAGCCTTGCCAACTCGGCTCAAGCATCCGGACGGCTCATTTATCTCTTTTCCGCCTCCGGGTATGAGGGTGTGGGAAGGTATATGTGACCGGAAAGATCCTTAGCCTTGATGCCCGAAGAGACGGCAGAGGAGTATATCGACTTCATCGTTATCGGGTTCGATGAGAATGAGAGGATACTCGTGTCGCCAACCTCGGGCTCTGGCGTTGAGGTCCTAGAGAGGATGGTGGGATGCGAGGTCCGTTACGAGGACTACAGGTCTGTTATCTGGAAGGGCCGGGTTGTCGAGGCTACTGGAGACGTCCTAGTCGTAGTCTTCGGCGAGGAGGCAGGCGAAGAGGGGATCCCGCCTGGGCTTGGGCAGGGAAGCCTCGTACGGATAGCTCCCCGTCCCGCCTGATTTCATGGTTTTGGGTAAGAATCAATTTATAATGCCTACGGCCTTCTAGGTTTGTGAATGACCCTGTATCAGGCTATCGGGTTGAACGCGACACTATGGGAGAGATGCTGGTCCCCTCATCGGCTTATTACGGCGCTCAGACGGCTCGAGCTCTAGACAATTTCAAGTTTTCAAGTGCCCGTATGCCCAGGCAGTTTATACATGCTTTGGGCCTCATCAAGGCGGGAGCCGCCAAGGCTAACACGGAGCTAGGCCTACTCCCTAAGCATATAGGCGAGGCGATTTATCTCGCTGCGCTTGAGGTGGCTGATGGCCTCTACGACGACCAGTTCGTAGTAGATGTCTTCCAGACAGGGTCCGGGACCTCGACCAACATGAACGCCAACGAGGTCATAGCGGCTAGGGCCGCGGAGATACTGGGAGGGTCCCGCGGCGACAAAGGTCTCGTCCACCCCAATGACCATGTAAACATGTGTCAATCTACGAACGACGTTATACCGACAGCGATAAGGGTGGCCGCTGCGACTATGATTTACAGGACATTGCTGAAGAAGCTTGATCTCCTTGCTAGTACGCTCGAGCTCAAGGCACAGGAGTTCAGGGATGTGGTCAAAAGCGGCAGGACGCATCTCCAAGATGCGCTGCCTGTTACGCTGGGTCAGGAGTTCAGCGGATACGCCGAGATGATGCGGAAGGCCGTGTTGAGGATGCGAAGGACGGCTGAGGCTCTCCTAGAGCTGCAAATAGGAGGGACGGCGGTGGGCACGGGGATGAACGCGCATCCCGAGTTCGCTCCCAGGGTAGTCAAATTCCTCTCCGAGCGTACGGAGATCCCGTTCGTGACCGCGAGGAACAGGTTCGAAGCTATGGGGACGCAGGACGCGTGCGTCGAGGTAAGCGGGGAGCTTAGAGTGGTCGCGGGCAGTATCCTTAAGATCTGTAACGATCTCCGGTTACTGTCGTCCGGGCCCGTAACAGGATTCGGAGAGATTGAGATCCCGCCGGTCCAGCCGGGCTCTAGCATCATGCCCGGTAAAGTGAACCCTGTGATAGTGGAGGCCACCATGCTTGCCGCCTGCATGATTATAGGGTATGACGCGGCGATCTTCGAGGCCTCGAGACTCGGGGAGCTGGAGCTCAACATGGGTAACCCGCTTATAGCCTACTGCCTGCTCGGCTCGATCGAGTTGTTGTGCAACATGTCGTCGGCCCTGTCTGATAAAGTAGTTCCGGGCATCACGGTTAACAGGGAGAGATGTCTAACCTATGCAGAGAGCAGCCCAGCAACCATCACAGTCCTAGCACCTCTGATCGGGTATGACAAGGCGGCGGAGGTCGCCAAGAAGGCCCTAGCAGAGAGACGCTCAATAAAAGAGATCGTGATAGAGCTCGGCTACATGAGTAAAGACGAGGTTGAGAAGATCTTCGATGTCCGTAGGATGACTCAGGGAGGGATTCCGGCGCGCGAGGTAAAGCCTAGCTGATGAGCAGAGGCTCGGGATCGATAGGCTCCAACGCCCTTAGTGACTCCAGCCTCGCCATGGCGTAGCTCCTCGCCTCCCTTGCCGAGGGAAGATCACCCACGATCTCTCCCCTCTCTATTAACGGCCTTAGCAGGGGGTCGACACGCCCTCCGCAGCGGGGGCAACTCTCAAGAGTGGCTCGACGCGGCACAATCGTGTCGTGGAACAGGTCGCACCTGTAGACCTGCTTCGAGGATGGCAGCTTACCCCTCTTAGAGATGGGTCTCCCCTCCACCTCGACGATGTCGAGGGCTAGGTCTATCGAGGGTGGAAACGCTATGACGGTCCCGACACCGAACCCGTCCGCCATGCCGCAGAGCTCCTCCAACTCTTCCTCCCCCAGCCCGCCGCTCACGTAGATCTTCACGTGGGAGAAGCCGTTTATGTTTAGAAGCCATCTGACCTCCTGAACGATCTTCTTCATGTCCCCTCTCCTAGAGGAAGGTGTGTCCAGCCTCACGCCGTGTAGTCTCGCCCCGAGAGCCTTGGCGGCCAGCAGGGCCTCCTCTCTCTCGTCGAGGAAGGTGTCGCAGAGCGCGATCCGGGGAATATCTTGGGGGATCGATCTATCGAACGCCAGCCAGGCCTTCACCTGATCCCCAAAAAGTATGACAAGCGCGTGGGGCATCGTGCCTACAGGGCTCTCCCCTATCATCTCCGCGCCGAGCACGTTGGAGACCGCGTCGCACCCCCCTATGTAGGCGGCCCTGTCTATAGCTGGCGAGACCGCCGGGTGTACGCACCGGATACCGAAGAATATGAGGGGCTTCCCCCAGCACCTCATCCTCATTCTGGCCGCCTTGGTAGATACGCTGCTGCCCTGCCTCAAGACCCCGAGCAGCGCCGACTCATACACCCCGAAGGCGTCGTAGGGGCCTGAAATCTCCATGACGGGTTCGTAGATCCTGAATATCTCCCCCTCCTTCATCGCGTATACATCGACTTCCTTACCCTCGAGCAGGGCGGCGACCTCCTCGACACCCGTGAGCATTCCCCACCCGTAACCCGGGGGCAGACCATAGGCATGGACATCCGCCACCACGCGTTGCCGAGAGATCCCTTCCCTCTCCAGAACCTCTTTAGACCTCACAAAGTAAACATCAGTCACTCTCCCAGCCAGTACGTCGTCGACAGAAGCTGCGTAGAGCTTTAGCCTCTTCAACCCGTCATGGATCAATCCAAGCACCCGGGATAAAAACCGTGAGTAGATTCTGAGACACTTCTCCACGGCAGGGCCAGATGCAAAACAGCGCTTCGCGAAACACGGGGACGGGGGTCGTGACAGCCCCGGTCTTTCCAATGGTTTGCGAAGGGCTTATAAGTCCCTAGACCATAGGGCCTGCAAGAAAATGCCGCGTTACAGCCTCACCATTAGAAGATCGTTCGGCGACCTGTCCCTCGAGTCCGACAGACTAGAGGAGCTTGTCTCGAAAGCCAGGGAGCTCTTCTCGGCCGCAAAAGAGATCGAGAGCAGTCTCCACGACGCGGCTCAAGCCCATAGCGAGCAGAGCACCGTAATAGACTTCACACGGAGTAGGCGGGGCCGGTCGGAGGCAGTCCTTGCCATAGACGCCATAGAAAGAGCCCTGATACCCTCAGGATACCTCTCCACCGCCAGGACCACCTCCGAGGTGAGGCAGAAGATCGCGGAGGCGACAGGGCTGAAGCTCCAGAGCAGAAAAGTAAGTCAAGCCCTGGGCTATCTCTACAAGATGAAAAAAATTATGCGGGTGGGTCAGAGAGGGAACTACAGGTGGTTCAAGCGATAGTCACATCACGCCGTAGACGAACCTGTCTAAGTGCCGGATCCTTTTGGCCGGATGCGGATGGGTGCTGAAGGCGTCGCTGAGCGGAGAAGGCTTCGCCCTCCTAAGTTCATCGATCAGCCTATCAACGTCGACGTAAGGCTCCACGACGTGCTCAGGGTCTGAGATGAAGAACATCTTTAGCTGCTCAGTGTGGGCTCTCTCCGCTGGCCTTATCCTACCGGCTGCGGCCATTATCCGCACGAGGGCTCTCTGCAACTTTCTACCCCCGTCAGAGACCACCCTCGCGGCGTGGCTGTCAGCATAGTATTCCCTGAGCCTGCTCATTAAGAAGACGAATAAGTTGAAGATGAAGCTCAGCACTATCAGCCCTATACCGATAAGTATAGGCGCAGCTCCTCCGCCGTTCCTCCGGGCGCCCCCAAGAAGACCCGAGATATAGAGGGTATAGCCTATGTAGTAGATAATCGCGGGGATCAGGCTGATCATCAGCATCACGACCACATCACGGTGCTTCAGGTGGCCTACCTCGTGGGCGATCACGGCCTCCAGCTCGTCTCTCGGTAGTCTATCAAGCAGTCCCCGGGTAACCGCGACCGTAGGCCCGGTTAGCGGGCTACCGTATGCGAACGCGTTGGGCAAGTTTATATCAGCGATCATTATCTTTGGAACTCTCCTCATCTCGCTTCGAGACGAAACCTGCTCGACCATCTGGTGGAGCCACGCGTAGCTAGATGGGTCTGCCGGCTTAGCGCGATACACCGCGTTGATCAGATAAGGGCCAAGAAGCCATTGGAGGATGTTTATCAGGACTACGAAGCCCACAACGCCGTAGATGTAGAAGGAGGGCAACCCGAGGTATAGTATGAGAGCTGTCAACAGAAGCGAGGCCGTACCGACTACCGCCAGCCAGACCCCGAACATGCTGATCCTCAGACCGATTAGAGAGAATCCTACCTGCCCGGACATGTTTGGCTACACCTGAAAAAACATTTTAAGAAAGGATATTTATAAACCTATAGCCAGCCACTATTTTTCAAATAATGTCTCGACACAGGACGATTGATGGTTTGAGAACTCTCTATATCAGGGCTCTCTCTTTCCTGTCCTCCCTCGGCCTGACCTTCAACACACCGTAGTGTATCGCGCAGGAGATGCAGAGGTTTTCCGTGATGACGTTCCCTGAGACGTAGGCACCCATCTTTTTCAGCTCCTTAAGAAGTTCCCCGCGGACCGGCGAGACCCTCCGCGTCACGCGCTGGATCTTGCTACGGGGCACGAAGGCGCCGCAGTTATCGCACTGTACCATGGGCTCAGAGCCCTTCTGGCCCTTCCCTCTCCCCCTATTCTTTCTCTTGACGGGCATAACGCGACCGTTATTCGTTGAGCTCGCGGTAATATAAAGCTAGGGTGTGCGGTCAACTTATGGATTGTTCTCCCCAGACCGCCTTAGCTTCAGATAAGTCTCTAGGGCTCTGATGGATTCCTCCTGGACCGGGTCGATCGATCCAGGCCTCACCCTCCTTATCCAGGCCATAGCTTCGTTACTCGTCATCCCCTCCTTGTACATCAGGTAGGCGGCCACTACTGTGGCCGAACGCCCCTGGCCTGCGGCACAATGCACCAGGACCTTCCGCCCCTGCGCTCTCGCGGAGTCCACGAACTCTATCGCTTGGAGCATGTCCTGTAGGTGGGGGGGGTGGTGGTCTGGAATTGGGATGTGGCTGTACTGTATATCAAGCCCCTTGAGGAAGTATGCCGGTATCCTGTCCTCTGTGAGGGAGAGTATGGCGCCTACACCGTTCCTCAGGAGCCATTCTATCTGGCTTTTCGTGACCGGCCTTCCCGATACAGCTAGGCCCTCCTGAACCCATCCAAAGTTGAAGGGCTTTTCAGAGAAGAGCCCCCTCATTCGGCGCATCAGGTCTCCTGTACCATCCACGATATAGAATTGGTCATGAGGTTGTATATGACTTCGCCGATAGGCCCGGGTGCAGATATAAATCGCTAGGTAGAGGCTCTTTGTTGGTGCGATGGCGGAAAAAGCCTCGCTAGTTATTGGCCCCGCCGCGCTACACTTAGGCGATGCCATCGCCTCCAACTTGGGAGTCCGGCCCTTCAACTTGGAGCATAAGGTTTTCCCCGACGGCGAATCCTACTTCAGGTTTCGAGAGAAGCCAATGGAGACGGCGATACTCGTGCAAGGAACCCACCCCCCTCAAGACCAGCACATACAACAACTGCTACTCATGGCTGCCGGGTTGGAGGCCGCGGGCGCTAAGAGGATAATCGCGGTGATCCCCTACCTTGCTTACGCGAGGCAGGACAGGGCATTTTTAGAGGGAGAGGTCGTCAGCCTCTCAATCCTTCTTAGAATGATGAAGACCGCTGGCATAGGTGAACTGATCACTGTAAACCCCCACGCGCCGTGGGCCCTGGCGTCCGGCCCCATAGCCGTGGAATCGATAAGTTCCGCCCCCCTCCTAGCGGCAAGCATCGTTGAGAAGAGATTGGGTGGTCGGTACATTATCTCGCCCGGGAAGAAGGGCATGGAGCTCGCGTCAGAGATCGCAGAGATCGTTGGGGCGACTCCTGTGAGAGCAGAGTCGAGACGCGACCCCTACACAGGCGAGGTAGAGGTTATTGTTGACGGGGGAGCTTTGTTCGACGGAGTGGATGTAATCGTTGTTGACGATGTTGTGAGCACGGGAGCTACGATGAGCCGGCTGATAACCCACCTCAAGAGCCGCGGGGCGAGAAGGATACTCTCTTGCTGTATCCACGGGTTATTCGTAGAAGGCGCCGACGAGAAGATCCTAAAAGCGGGCGCAAACCATATCATGGCGACAAACACGGTCCCATGCAAGTACTCGGAGGTCGATGTATCTCCCCTTATAGCCCAATCTCTCTCAAAGATGATCGGTTGATACCCCTCATCGCACAGCTCTCAGGGGAGCATCCCTCTCTGCCACTGAGCGAGCTCTCTTCCCTTCTGAAGATACTGGGGAGTACCCCGGTGGTTGAGGTGCTCCATCCTAGACTAGCTCTCTTCAGGGCCAGTCGGGGAGAGGGGGAGTTAATCGGCGGACGCGCGGGCTACGTGAAGACTCTGATAGAGCCTGTGCTTACGGCTGAGCTTGGAGCCCTCGGCAAGGACGTTGAAGTCGGATCGTCCGATGTGTTGAATCATGCCGCGACTTTCGCCGTGAGGGCTGTGAAGATAGGTGAGGTCGGGATCAGCAGAGTCTTAATCGAGAACTGGATAGGGGCCGTTATCAGGCGAGCCTATCCCCATCTCAGAGTCGATCTCACGAACCCCTCGCTGGAGGTTGTTGCCTTGGTCACGCCTAGTCGCGTCTATGCCGGCCCTAGGGTTTCGAGACTCGATGCTAGGGTGTTTGAGCAGAGGAGGCCCGGGAGGCGCCCATTCAGGCACCCCTCAGCGCTTATGCCGAGGTTGGCGCGGTGCATGGTTAACCTGGCCCAGATCAGGATAGGTGGCACGATCCTAGATCCGTTCGCAGGCACGGGCTCTATACCAATAGAGGCCGCGAAGCTAGGCTACAGGGCGTTGGCGATTGAGGTTGACAGATGGATCGCTAGAGGCTGCCTCAGAAATCTCAAGCACTATAGGCTGGATTACTCAACCCAAGTTATCTGCGGTGACTCAACAACACCTCCACTGAGAGGAGGGGTCGACGCTATAGTGACTGATCCTCCATACGGGAGATCCACTAAACTCGGAGGCAAGAGTTTACAAGATCTGTACTTGACAGCGTTTAGAGAGTTGACGGATCTGCTCCCGAACGGTGCTAGGGTAGTGACCGCGATACCTCAGCAGCACCTCGACCTCCAGCTACTCACCGATTTGGGGCTTGAGCTTGCTGAGTCACATACCGTCCGCGTCCACTCCGGCCTAACCAGAATCATATGCATCTACACGTGTAATAGGTGAGTGTAATTTCCGTCATTTAGCTGATCATATGTCTCGGTTTTCAGGCGCTCATGCTTAAATACGCGTTGTCATAATAGCCGACCCTTCCTCTTGTGGGCGGTATTATTACACCTTCCTCGCTTTGATTCCGTAAGAATGCTTATTAATGAGTCTAGACACCGCATCTATGCGAGCGCCATATGCAGATGGAGTTTGATAGCCGTCTCAAGCAGATCGCTGAGACGCTCTCCGAAAGTTGGCGGCAAGCAAGGAGCCAGAGGATGCGGGCAGTGTTGAAGATTCAGCAGGAGGCATGTGACGCTATGCGGGGCTACCTAAAGTCGGAGGGGTTTTTCGAGCTTCTCCCGCCGATCATAGGGCCCGTGACCGACCCTGGGATAAGAGGGGCTAAGCAGGTGACTTTCGACTACTACGGCCGCGAATATAAAGTGATGAGCAGCGCCATTCTATACAAGCAGGCGGCAGTCAGCGGGCTCGGCAAAATATTCTTCATGTCACCAAACATAAGGCTTGAGCCTTTAGACTCTGCACTGACTGGGAGACACCTAGTAGAGTTCGTGCAGCTAGACCTGGAGATCGCCCACGCGTCTTACCACGACGCCATGAAGGTGGCTGAGAACCTTCTCTGCGCTGCTATAGACTCTGTCAGGGACGTGTGCACAAAAGAGCTTGAGGGGCTTGGGAGAACTTTAAACTCCTTTAAACCTCCCTTCAAGAGGCTCACATATGACGAGACTCTTGATCTGCTAGCTAAGCACGGAGTAAAGGTCCGGTATGGGGTTGAGATTCCCTGGGAGGCTGAGCAATTTATCTCGAAGCTCATAGGCGCTCCGTTCTTTATCATAGATTATCCGAGGGGGGCGAGGGGGTTCTATGACAGGGAGGAGGAGGATAGGCCAGGCATCCTGCGGGATTTCGACCTGATCTTTCCGGAGGGGTACGGCGAGTGCGCGTCTGGTGCGGAGAGGGAATACAAGTATGAGAGGGTTCTCGGCCGTATCAGGGAGAGCGGCGAGGATCCTAGGAAGTATGAGTGGTATCTCAAGATGCTGAGGGATGGGGTCACGTCGAGCGCGGGGTTCGGTATCGGGATAGAGAGGTTGACCCGCTATCTCTGCGGCCTCTCGACGGTCTGGGAGGCTAGGCTCTTCCCGAAGGTCGCAGGCATATACTCGCCCTAGAGACCTGTTAGGATGGTGATAGGCTATTGAATCATTATTTACCCGCGTGATTCTCAGGACCCTTTTCGGATTATCAGGGCTAGGCTCCTTCCTCCGAGACATAGGAGAGGCATGGTCTAGCTATCCGTACAAAGAGATCATACAGAGGGCCAAGAAGGGGATCGACGCGATCTATCCGGGTGATAGGTTTAGGCCGATTCTGCTAGCCATGAAAGGGGCATCCATCTTTGATAGGCCGAGAAAATACTACGACCTAGACGATGTCCTCCTGCTCCCCCCAGCCTTTACGCCGCTGAGGCTTAAGAAGATGTCCGAGGTTCTCCGCGAGCCCAATTACTCCGACGTTGATCTCAGCACCGTGATAGGGGGATTTAAAGTGAGTATCCCCCTGATGGTTGCCTCGATGGGGTCGGTACAGGTCTCCAACAAGGTCTCGCTGGAGATTTCAAAGGCGGCAGGCGCCCTCGGTGTTCCTCTCGGCGTTGGGGAGAATGTGGCCACGATGTGGGGCTACTCTAAGAGGGTGAGGAGCGGCCAGCCGTGCTTCAAGGAGAGAGTTCTCACCTATCTTGAGGCGGCCAAGGATGGTGTGGGGGGAGTGACTATCCAGCAGAGCGTAGAGGATGCTTACGACGAGCTCTGGAACCGTGTCTACTCCGACCCAGACATCGAGCCATACATCGAGAGGGGGATGGTGGGGCTTGAGGTCAAAATTGGGCAGGGAGCAAAACCCGGGCTCGGTGGCGAGGTAAAGGTCTCTAGGGACGAGGCCTTGAGGCTTAGGGAAAAGTATCACATACAGGAGATTGCTGAGGAGAGGGGCTCGACATTTATCGTGAGACATTCCGCGCCCGGGACCTACACGCCCGAGATCCTGCGAGGGATGATAAGGATGATTCGGAACAATTATCCGCGTTGCCGCTTATGGGTGAAGATCGGTCCATTCCGCGACCTCCCCCAAGTACTCCGTATACTCTTCGAGGAGAAGGTGGACGCTGTCTGGATTGATGGCAGGGAGGGTGGTACCGGGATGAGCCCGCTGGCCTCGATGAAGCACCTCGGCCTCCCCCTCACGGCCGTTCTCTCCAGCATCACGGAGTTCCTACGAAGGGAGGAAAAGGAGACGGATATCCTGGCAGCAGGCCGGCTTTACGACGGCGGGCACCTGGCCAAGTGTCTCTGTCTAGGCCTTGACGGCATGGCGGTGGGCAGGGCTGTTGCCGTTGCCGCCTGGGCCGCCGGCGCGAGAGGGGTAGAGAACTATCTGAGGACGGTCGAGGTGGAGGCGAAGCTGCTTATCTCGGCCTTGGGCAAGTACAGGATCTCGGATTTGGGCCCCGAAGATTTGGGGAGCCTCAGCCGGGACCTGGCGGAGAGACTGGGGATAAGATACGTCTATGGCTGATACGAGAGGGCTATAACTACCCCCGGCCCAAAACTGCGTGAGTTAGATTGACGCAGATGCTCGCCTGTTTCCTCGGGACAAGCGGGGGCATGCCGACGCCGAGCCGCCAGCTCCCCTCCGTGGCAGTGAGGGTCTCTGGGGAGCTCCTACTCTTCGACTGCGGCGAAGCTACACAGAGGCAGCTCCTCGCCTCGCGTCTAGGTTTCCCGAGAGAGCTCAGAATTTTCATAACACATAGGCACGCGGATCACCTCCTAGGGGTGCCGGGGGTCCTCTACACGCTCGGAATGCTGGGGAGGGAGGAGCCCGTCAGGATATACGCTCCGAGGAGTGCTTGCGGCGTCATCGAGGGGCTGCTCGAGGTCCTTGACACGGATTTGGAGTTTGGGGTCGAGATACTCGAGGCCCAGCCCGGGCTGGTCTATAGGGGTAGATCTTTTAGCGTCGAGGCTATCTGGTCGCGGCACTTCGTCGAGGGGCTCTGCTACAGGGTGGTCGAGGACAAGCGGCCCGGGAGGATGAGGATGGACTATCTCGAGGAGCTGGGCCTTCCACGGGGACCCCTCTGGGGACGGCTTCAGCGCGGTGAGGCGGTAGAGTTCAGGGGCACGGTGATCAGCCCTGAGGATGCCGTCGAGCCACCTAGACCCGGCAGGAAAATAGTCTACACAGGCGACACAAGCCCTTTCGAAGAGCTTACGAGCTTCGCCGAGGGCTCCGACCTACTGATACATGACGCAACATTTGACCAGAGTCTGGCCGAGCGCTCCAAGGAGGAGGGGCACAGCACCGCGGCCGCAGCCGCGGAGACCGCTTTAAAGGCCAATGTACGGGTGCTGGCGCTTTTCCACATAAGTCCGAGATACCACGGGAAAGAGGAGATCCTCCTGGGCGAGGCGAGAAGGATCTTCCCCTCTACCATCCTCCCCAACGATTTGGACAGGCTCGAGATACCCTACCCAGAGCGCGCCCTGAGTGTATAGATGATGGGGGGCCAGCTTGACAGGTCTATCCAAGAGGTCAATACCTCGTCCAGAGGGTAATATCTTACTGACCGCGGCTCGGCGCCATCGCTCCTGCGGACAAACCTATTATCCTCCCCAACTACGAGCTCCCTCTCGTCCTCAACTGGGGCGTCGACGTTCACCACATCTCTCGGCCTTGCAGCCACCGCTGTCGCCCCCGGGGCCACCGACCCGAACCCCCTCCAGACGATCACGAACCAACGTGCCTCGCCGGGTTCGACCAAGTCTAGGATCCCCTCTGTAGAAGAGCTTGTGCCGGGGCCCCGCATCCCAACCTTCGTCGCGCCGCATCTCCTACACCTCCACGCCTCGACCACTTTGATCATCTCCTCGCCGCGCCCTACATTCACGACCCCCCAATACTTCAGATCGTGGACACAGTTACCGGATGTCAAAACTCGCTATTCCTCCGCATCGAGAATCTCTACCCTGCACTTTGCCAGTCTTTTGAACTCTATGGCATCATTCTTAGAGCCAACTATGACGCCGTAGTGCATCGGTATTGCGAGATCGGGGTTTATCAAATTCGCTGCCTCTGCTGCCTCGGCAGCCGTCATAACATAAGTGCCGCTGACAGGCAGAAACGCCACATCAATCCTCTCGAGAGCCTTCATCTCAGGAATCACGTCAGTGTCCCCAGGGTGGTATATTCGTACCCCTGCAACATCCACGACGAATCCTACGCCGCCGTATTCGGGGGGATGGTAAACTATGCCCGCTGCCCGGTACTTGTTCGTGTTGTAAGCCGGGACAGCCCTGTATTTGACGCCAGAGACTTGTCCCTCGTCGCTGGGCGCGACGTGAAGTGTCTCCCTGCAGGGCACTCCTCTTAAACCAGCCATACAATTCTTCGAGGCTACAATCACGGTCTTCTCGCGTGACGATACTTTCGCGATGTCTTGGGGGGAGAGGTGGTCAAAGTGCTCATGCGTGATAAAGACCAGGTTTGCAGGCCTCTCTTTCCTCATCTTAATGAGATATGGGTCGAAGACTAGCTCGACTCCTCCGCCCGATACTCTGAAACCCGCGTGGCCCAGCCACGTAATCGCCAAACCCTTATACGTCAGCATCCCTAGGAGTGGGAAAACCACTCTTATTTATATAATAGTCACCCACAAGCAAGCATCTCGGAAGTATCAGAAATCGGCGGTTTTACGCTGAGTAATTCTCCCGACAGACTCCGGTGCAAAAGCTAAAGGTCAGGACTGTCAGGAGCATTCGGTGACGGTTGGCTCTACAGGAGACGATACCCTGGATAGAGAAGTACAGGCCAAGGATCTTGGACGAGATCATCGACCAGGAAGCCGTCGTGAACAGCCTGAAGACGATAGTCCTAACGAAGTCAGTCCCCCACATGCTTTTCGCCGGCCCTCCAGGCGTCGGTAAGACAGCTACGGCGCACGCGTTTGCAGCCCAACTCTTCGGGCCCAGATATATCGAGGATGGGTATTTCTTAGAGATAAACGCGAGCGACGAGCGCGGGATCGACGTCATCAGGGAGAAGGTGAAGGGCTTCGCTAGGACCGTCCCGATGGGTGGTGTGGGTTTCAAGATACTGTTGCTCGACGAGGCCGACCAGCTTACATCCGACGCTCAGCACGCCTTCAGGAGAGTCATGGAGCAGTTCTCCGCGACGTGCCGCTTTATACTGGCTGCGAACTACGCTAACCGGATCATCGAGCCTATCCAGTCGAGGTGCGCGGTCTTCAGGTTTAAGCCCATCGGGCTTGAACACATCGAGGAGGCTGTGAAGAGGATAGTGTCAAGAGAGGCGCTTAAAGTCTCGAGCCAAGCTGTCAAGGCGCTCTTCGAGGTCACGGAGGGCGATCTCAGACGATGCATAAACATGTTGCAGACGGCATCCACCTACAGCAGGGATATTAGCGAGGCCCTGGTCTACCAGGTCGCTGGGATAGCGTGGGGCGGCGAAGTAAGAAGGTTGATGGTGCTAGCCATAGGGGGGAGGCTCGAGGAGGCGAGGCAGCAACTCAGAACGATACTCCATGTGAATGGTGCTTCAGAGAGGGAGCTGATTGCGCAGATGTATAGGGAGATCTTCTATCTGAATCTACCGGAAGAGAGGAGGCTCTCGCTTATCTCGCTTCTCGGGGAAGTTGATTTCAGGCTCTCGCAGGGAGCCACGCCAGAGCTACAGCTGATGATGTTCCTGACCCATCTCTACTCCTCCGCTCAGGCTGGGAAATAGCGTCATGTCTATCCCCTGGACGGAGAAGTATCGGCCTCGTCTTGTCAGAGAGATCGTCGGGAATAGGCAGGCTATTCAGCAGTTTCTGGAGTGGATCCGTGGCTGGGAAAAGGGAGGACCAGCCTCTAAAGCCGTTATTCTGGCAGGTCCCCCAGGGGTGGGAAAGACCTCTCTGGTACTGGCTTATGCACACGAATACAGCTGGGACCTCGTCGAGATTAACGCGAGCGACGAGAGAAGCGGAGAGCGGCTGAGGGAGCTTCTGGGCGCGTCGGTGTCTCAGGCCACCCTCACGGGAACGAGGAAAAGAATCATCCTAGTGGACGAGGTGGACGGGATAGCTGGAAAGGAGGCCTCGGGCGGCGTAGCGGTCCTGACCTCCCTCATTAAGGCCTCAAGGGTGCCCATGGTGCTTGTCGCTAACGACCCGTGGGACGCTAGGCTCGCCCCTCTCAGGCAGATCGCACCGATAATCAAGTTCAACAGGGTGAGGAGAGACGAGATCTTTAGACATCTAAAGATGATCTCGGATAGGGAGCGCATAGGTAGCGATGAGAAGGTCTTGAGAGAGATTGCGGATAGGGCGGAGGGCGATCTGAGGGGGGCGATAAACGACCTCCAATTATTGGCCTCCGCGATGGAAAACCCGGCACTCCTGCTGCCATACCTAGGCGAAAGGGATAGGGAGAAGACATCCTTCGATGTTCTCGCGGGGGTCTTCGGCGCCAAAACCGCATCCGATGGGAGGCTTCTAACCATGAACACAGACATGGATATGGATCAGGTAATCACATGGGTCTACGACAATCTCTTTAAACAGTTCCAGAAGCCTGAGGCACTCGCAGAGGCCATGAAGATAGTGGCTGAGGCTGATCTTCACCTGGCTCGGATGAAAAGGTTCCAGATGTGGGGCCTAACGAGATACGTCGCGCCCCTCGTAGGGGCGGGACCAGGTATTATTAAGAGTCTGAGGGGCGAGAAGGGGGGTGGCTTCGAGTTTCCTTCAAAGATCAGATTCATGCAGCAGACGAGGGATCTCAGGGGAAGGGTGGCTGAGGCTCTCTCAAAGATAGCTTCCAAGTCGAGGATGTCGAGATCCAAGGCCGCGACCGAGATGCTGCCATACGTCGCGGAGATGATCCGCGGGGGGGATCGCGGAGTAGCAGCGCATTACGGGTTGAGCCAGGAGGAGGTGCAGGCCATAGAGACGGTCTTCAAGACCGTTGCGACCATGCCGAAGACGCCCCACGCTACTGCGCGAGGTGGGAAGTCGGCGGCTACGCCTCCTCGGGGGAGGACTCGAGCAAGGCGGAGATCTCCCTGACCATTATGGAGACGGGTATTCCTGGGAGGGCTATCAGGCTTCTCCTACCCCTGGCCCCGCTACTCGAGATCTTTATCCGCACCAGGCCGAGGTCCTCGAGCCTCTGCATATACTCCCATATCCTGGTATAGGATTTCGGAGCGGCCTTAAACTCCTCGCAGACCACGCGATAATTCTGGTAGAGCTCGCTCGAAGAGATGTATGAACGGTCGGAGTTCATGAGCAGCCGCGAGGCGGCGAGTAGCAAGAGCTTCTCATGCATCGTGATGAAGGTCAGGACCTCTCTCCTGACAGAGGGATAGATGCTCGCGGCAGCCTTCCGCACGTGTTCAGGAAGGATCCGGTTCCCGCCCTCATTCTCCGCGTATTTCCCTGAGCGCCAGAGCAGCTCGACCGCGTATCGAGCGTCTCCACGCTCGGACGCAATATCCACTATGAGGCTCTTCGCCTCCTCGCTTAGAACACCTTCGTGGAGAGCCTCCGACCCCCTATACTCCACTATGTCGCTCAACTGGGCCAAGCTATACTCGTCAAGGTATATCACGCCTGCTTGGAACATGCTCCGCACCCCCTCCTCAAGCTGGTCCACGATCTCTATATTCCTGCTTATCGCTATCGTCGAGATCCGTGCACTCTCCTGCCTCTCCTCCCCAAGCCTGAGAAGCTTGTAAACCCCGGAGGGGTCGCCGCGGAGGAAACCGTCAAACTCGTCTAGCCCGAGGGCCAGCAGCATCCTCTTCTTCTCTAGCAGATCCATCAATCTCCCTCCGAGCTCCTCGGCTGAGAGCCCTCTGACGGGAAGAGGTGCCCCGAGAGACTCGACGGCCTTCTTAAGAATAGAGCTGAGAGTCGAATGGATCCTACAGTTAACGTGCACGTATCGCGCGAAGTAGACGGTGTCCATGAGCCGCCTTCCGAAGAGTTTGCTGAGGGCCGTCTTCCCGGTCCCAACCGACCCAACCAACAGCACCCTGACTGCAACGGCAGGCTTACCGGAGAAGTAGCTGGAGAAGAATGTCTCGAGGAGGCCCAGCTCCCTCTCCCTGTGAGGGAGCCGCTGAGGCACGTATTCGGGGGAGAGCTTCTCCTCGCTCTTAAAAATTCTCAACGCCGTAATATCCTATGGTTTGAGGATAAAAAGGCTTACAGCACCTTATCGAAAATGTTTAAACCGTTATCTAGCAGGTAGAGCGGTATCCTTACATCCACCAACTCTCCTGCGCCTATACGCTCCACATCTGGCGGGAGCTCGACGTATCCATGCGAGATTGCTATGCTCCGGATATTGGACGCGTCGGCGATGTTTGGCCTTGCGAGATATCCCCCCTTCCGCAACGAGAGTGATACCCATACTATTCTCTTGAAGTTCCGTCTCTTTGGGAAATTGATTTCCGAGTCTAGGAGCGCCTTCACCTTGAGGAAGAACTGCTCTATTTTCGTCCCTGTCAAAGTTGCGAGGATTGGTACGGCTAGGTAGTTGAACACGTTCAACGTGGAATGTATCAGCCCCGGAAGCATCACGAGAGGCTTACCGGATATTACAGCCACCCCACCCACCCTGCCGGGCTGTAGCTTCACACCCTGTATGAAAAGCTCCGCAACACGTTTGAGCTCCGCGGCTAAGAAGTCTATGTCGCCCACACTCGACCCTCCTATCGTGAGCACACAGTCGGATTCCCTCACGGCATCCATGAGGGCCCCCCTGATCCGGTCCGGGTCGTCAGGCACTATGACCGGTTTCAGCGGTTCGCAGAAGAGCCGCCCCAACATATGGTAAATTAGATGCCCGTGTGTGTTCAGGATCTTCCCTTCGCGTACCTTGGCAGGGTCGTCGGTTAGCTCATCTCCAATCGAGATTATAGCGACCCTCACAGGACTCTCCACCTCGACGGAAGTCACACCGAGTGTCTCCAGCAGCGAGGCCATTACGGGCCCTAGGACCTCTCCCCGCCTAGCTAGGATCTCGCCTTCCCTAACCTCGCTCCCGGCCTGCACCACGTTCTCCAACGGCTCATATTTGCGCGTGACTACTATCTTATCACCTACGACTAAGTCGACATCCTCCTGTCGAATCACGGTGTCAGCTCCTTGGGGCAGATAGCCACCCGTGTGGATCCTGACCGCCAAGCCCTCATCTATCTTGCCATGCCTCCCGCCGGGCCCGATAGATCCAACTACTTTGAGGAAGACTGGCTCCTTTTCCGAGGCTCCGATGGTATCCGCGCTCCTGACAGCAAAGCCATCCATGTGGGACATATCCAGAGGAGGATGATCACTCGGGGCCACGACATCTCTCGCTAAGATAAGGCCAACCGCATCCCTGGTTCTCATAGAGATTACCCTGTCCAGAGGCTTCATCTTGGCTGAGGCCTCGGCGAGGACCTCAGAGATCTCTCTAAAGACGGTGACAGCCCTATAAGGACCGTGCAGCGACCCCATACCCGGCCAGACGGCTAGGCTTTTTCATAGGCTTTATAGATTTACCGAAGAAAGTAAGGAAGGAGTGATAGTCCTCCAAAACACTAGTACCCGCGAGAATGTCTACGTAGGGAAGGGCCGTAAGCATTCCTATCGTGAGCGGCCTGAAGCCAGGCTTATCGGAGTGAGGGTTCAGCCAGATAATCCTGCTTACCCTCTGCCTCAACCCCTCTATGCTCTCCCTCAGTAGCTCGGGCTCGCCCGTGTCCCAGCCGTCGCTCACGATTATCACGACCCATGTCCTGTCGAGCAGGTTCCCGTGATTCTCGAGCAGGGTCTTTAAGCAGTGCCCTATCCTGGTCCCACTCCCCCAAAGGTCAAGCTCGTCCGAGAGCCGCCTCCGGATCTCTTCGAGATTGGTGACGAGGAGATAGTCTGTTACGCGCCTGATCCTTGTGCTGAAGACGAATATCTCTGCTCGCCTTGTGAACCGGCTGAAAAGGTACATGGCCCTTACGAGCCAGTCGGTATAAGTGTCCATGGAGCCGCTTATGTCGATCAGGGCGAGCAGCCTTGCCCTAGAGAGTGTCTTGAGGGTTTTCTTGAGCTCGATTATCTCTCCGAAGGTTTTGAAGCTTCCCCTTATCGTCCGTCTGAACTCTATCTCGCCCCGCCTTGAGATTCTTGAGCGTCTCCCCGGAAGGACTGCTAGGCGTCTCTTCATCCTCCTTATAATTCTTCTGCCTGTACGGAGCTTCGTGACATCCATAGGTCTTAGGGCCCTCTTATGAAGGGACTCTACGGGGCTATACATCACGTATTGAGAACTGGTCTTCTCCTGACCCTGGCCCCGGCCCTGCTGAGCTCCCTGACGCTGCATCCCGCCTTGTGTCTCCTCCGACCCCGTCCCCTCATCCCCCTCCCCGGCTCCACCTGTCCCCGAGGCGGCCTCCTGAATCACCTCCTCGAGCAGGTTATACTTAGAGGGGTCTTTGAGCATCGTGACGCGGATAGCCGTCAGGATATCTTGGAACTCACCGCCGGCCACGAGCGATACGGCCCCACAGGCGTCTATCGACTCAGATACCCCCACCTTCAGCCCGCGCCGCCGAAAGTCCCTTGATAAATCCGTCACAAACTCGTAAATATTCATCCTATGTGCCTCTACTGCCGACCATGGAGAGCATCGAGTCGATATCCAGCTTCACTATATCCTCCTGCGTCTTAATTATGCAGGACATAGTCGATAGCAGAACATCCCGCGTTAAGTCTTTAGCGGAGAGCCTTGCCAAAGCATTCGCCCAGTCTATAGACTCCGAGATCCCCGGCTTCTTCATAATGTCCGGCCTCTGCCGAATCAAGTTGATAAAATCGACGACCTTCTCCAACAAGTGGTCGGGCACATTCTTCACCTTCAGCCTCAAGATCTTAAGCTCCCTCTCCCTATTGGGGTATGACTGGTAATAATAGAGACAGCGTCTCTTTAACCCATCCCCGATCTCTCTCGTCCTATTGGATGTGAGGATCACTATCGGCTGCTGCTTCGCAGTTATGGTGCCTATCTCCGGTATAGTCGCTTGGAACTCCGCCAAGAACTCGAGGAGGAAACCCTCAAACTCCTCGTCAGCCCGGTCTATCTCATCGATAAGCAGCACGGGGGGAATGTCGCCCTCGCTCAATATAGCCTCCAAGAGCGGTCTCTTAAGCAGGAACTTCTCGCTGAATATCTCCGACTCGACATCCTTCATGCTTCCTTGACTCTCGAGCAACCTTATGTAGAGTAGTTGCTTCGGATAGTTCCACTCATATATCGCGTCAGAAACGTCCAGCCCCTCGTAACACTGGAGCCTGATCAGCTCCGTGTCCAGTATCTTTGCCAACACCTTTGCGATCTCAGTCTTCCCGCACCCAGGCTCACCCTCGATCAGGAGGGGCTTCTTCATCTTTATCGCGAGATAGAGCGCCGTCGCGAGGCTCCTGTCAGCGACGTAAAGCTGCTCCTCCAGCTTATTTAATAACAGATCGATGGATAGGTTATCTAGCAGCTCAGATTTGGGCAAATCTTTGACCACTCTGACTTATTTTCTTTGCGGCTGACCTAATAAAATTTTCCTCTTACTCGCTTTGCAGATGTTTCTTCAAAAGTATAAAAAGCTTGAGCTGGTCGTTAGGTGGTGAGGACATGAGGCTTGAGGGGTCTTTCTCAGTGCCTTCGCATCCTTCAAACGTTTGGAGAGTTTTGACAGATCCTAACAAGCTATCTCGGGCGATCCCCGACCTCAAGAGGCTTGAGCTTAGAGACCCGCAGAGCTTTTACGCGGAGTTCAAGCTGAAGGTGGGTCTGCTGAGCGGAACGATGAATATGCTGTTCAGGTACACGGATCTACAGGAGCCAGGACGGCTCACGGTTACGGGGAGGGGGAGCGGGATGCAGTCAACGGTCGACCTGAAGATAGACCTTGATGTGTCGGAGGAGAATGGGGGGTCTCTCGTGAAGTGGACGGCCGATGTCACCGTGGGGGGAGCCGCTGCCAGCATCGGAGCGCGGGTGATTGAGGACTTGGCTAAGACCAAGGTCCGCGAGCTGATCATCAACCTTAGAAGGATCGTCTCTGCCCGCTAGCGTCTCGAGAACCTGGCTGATCCTCGTCACGAGCCTTGACGAAGAGGGGCTCGCCAACGGGGATACTCTTTGCGCCGGGTGACAGCCTTACCACGACATAGACGCTCCCAACAGGCCCGAAGACATCCGATACGTGACCTACATGGACGCCTCTCGAGTCGAAGACCTCCTCCATAAGGGCTGGCACAAGTGACGCCTTTACCACGGCATGTTCTCGTACAGTCCTAAAGAGCTCCCCTAGACGCACTTGCTTCAAGAGCTTCACCGACGCTCCCTAAGACGCTGCGCTATCAGTCTGGTAACTTCACTCTTCTTTAGCCCGGCTGGGGGCTTAACCAACACAGCGGAGCTCTTTCTCCACCACTCCGAAGGATGCTTCACCTCTAGTGGCTCGACCGGCCAGCCGAGTGACACCGCTGCTCCGACTATCATCTCGATAGTCGGATTTTTAACCGCAAGGTTTGTCGGGACACGTCTTCCTTGAGACCGGCTCTTCCTCTCGTCAAAGAATCTAGCCCAAATTATGTAGCCGCTCTTCCTTATCATGCTGGGGAGCCGCTCAACAGGACCGCGTTAATCACTCCATCCGAGCCTGGCTTTGACACTACTCTAGCGTCTCCAATCTTGGTCTCAATTATGGCTCCCTTCGTTATTACTCCCCTACGCTCAAAGTCCCGGCTGGCTCGGTTCGCCTTTACACGAATGATCTCAGTTCTCACAATCACGCCGCTCCGCGCGTCATACACGTTCGCAAACCTGTCGGAGACAAGGATCGTTCTCGTGTTTCCTCCACGCGCCCTTATTACCATCCTCTCAGGCTCGCCAAACATCGCCTGGACTGGGTCTCTGCCTCTTTCAGAACTCCTCTTCTTCCTATGTATCCCCCTCTTCCCCCCGGTTTTCTTTCGTTTATGCTGTTCTCCGTGCCAGATGGTCATTCCAGAAAGGGTATTGAGGCTGGGCTATAAAAACCCAAACCCGTCCACCTATTGAGAATAAATGAGGGGGGGACGTTGTAGGTTGGTTCGCTACGGCTATTTTGGGTAGCCGCCGTCGTTCAGGGGTATTCATAAGACTGTTCCAGACTTATATAGGGGTGAGCTCTGGCGGAGGATCAGTGCCGGTCAACTCGGTGAATAGCTCCTTATCATCGAAGACATCGCACCCACGCGCCCTGAAGAACCGGTTCACGTTTCTCAGATCCCTCATGAGGAGTATCGGTGCGTATAATGCGTCGCGGAGGACTGATTGGGACAGGTCTATGAAGTATATAGATCTCGGGTCGGGAGACATTATGTTAAACTCGCTCAGATCACCGTGCACGAGGCCTGCGCGTCTGTAGAGCTTTTCTATTCCTCCGATCACGGAGCCGTAAAGCTCTGCGTATTCCTCTCTAGTGTAACTCGTCTCCCTGAGTAGTGGGTATCGCGCGCCATCTACACCGAGGAAGGACATGACGAGAACGTTGCCTTGGACGTCGCGGGGCTGAGGAACAGGCACCCCGGCCTCGTGGGCTAGCTCGAGATGCCTCGACTCCCTCCTCGCCCATGCGTAGATGAACTTTCTGAGGGAGGTGCCTACGCGCTGGAAATTGTGGTCTCGTGCGACGTAGATCATCCGTGTCTTCCTGAACTCGGTGTTGTTGACAAGGTAGATCTTGACGGCCAGCTCTTCTCCCGCCTCGTCCTTCGCGTGGTAAATCCTAGATTCTTTTCCGGCGCTTATGACCCCGTGGAAGTCTGAGAACACTCCCCTCCGCATTAGCTCGTATAATATCATGAGCGTTGACTTGTCGAAGACTTCCTCGAAGGTGGCCGAGTCGAGGGAGAAATCCTTCAAGAGCATCCTGTTCTTGATGTCGGAGAGGGCTTCCCTTCTCCTCAGCCGGCGGAAAACACGATCCTCATCAAAGCTCAAAGGCTACTTTCACCCGCTTGAGCCTTGAGACTGACTCCAGCCGACATAGACAGTAGGCACCCTATTAGACAGCCTCTCGCGTCTTGCGCGCAAGAATACTGATGGATCGACCTCATCGATCAGGACAGATTCACCGGGAGCCGCGAGGCTTAGTCTTGGGATGAAGATTCCCTCACCGGAGTCGAATGGCTTGACCGCGGCGCTCCCGCCCTTGAAACGGGGCTCGGACCATATGTTGGCCCCATAGACAGGGACCCTGTTCTCTAGGCTCCGGACCTTCAGGTAGAGATGCCAGGCCTCTAGGCCTGTCTCAACTATCTTTGAAGGGTTGTAGATGATCTCGGCCCCTCTCAGCACGAGAGATCGCGCCGCCTCAGGGTACGCTATGTCGTGACAAACTAGTATGCCGCTAGGAACCCCATTGATTCTGATCGGCTGGAGGGAGACGCCAGGCTTGAATAGTCTGGACTCTGTCCAGTAGAGGTGAACCTTGTCCTGCCAGGAGATTATGTTGCCCGAGTCGTCTATTACAGGGCAGCTCACGTAGAGGTCTCCTCCCCGCCTCACGTAGATTCCTCCGCCGAGGATCCAAGCCCCAAACTCCTGAGCAAGGGCGCTACACCTCTCTATCAGAGCCTCAGCGTCCGCGGCCGGGTCCGGTCTGTTTTGGGGCGGCTCGATCGATGCCCACCCCTCCGGGAAGAGGATCACGTCGATCTCCCTCCCTCTCAGGCCATCGAGAAGCCTGTATGCGGACTCGAGGCTTTCCCGAGGGCTACACCCAACCTTTAGCTGCATGAGCGCGATCTTAATCGTCATCCATTTACTATCCTAGCAAGCCCGCTAATAAGCCTGGTAGAACGCGTGTTCAAGGAGAAAGCTAAAAGCTAGGACCTGGCTGAAGATCTGGCTGACGTTGAACGAAGGTAGTGAAGGAGACCCTGGTGAGGCGCTCACGCTTATAGCACAGTTTTTTGACAACGTGGGCCAGGCGGGGAACTCTATCAACCTCGGCATCGGGGAGCTAGACCACGACCTTTTCGACGCGCTTAAGGAGGAGGCAGTGAGACGCATATTGGCAGGCCACAACAAGTACACCCAGACAGCCGGTATCCCCGATCTACGAGAGGCTATCGCTGAGTACTACAGGCGGAGGTGGGGCTGTGGCATAACCGCCAAAAACGTGATAATTACTCCTGGAGCATCGAACGCTCTCTTCATGTCGATCGCGACTGTCTTGCGTAGCGGCGGCGAGGTAGTGATACCTACACCGACTTTTCCCTCCTTCAGCGCCCTCACGATAATGCTGGGGGGTAGGGCTGTCGAGGTCCCGACATCAATGGAGGAAAAGTTCAGGCCGAGGGTCGAGGATCTTGCCGGAGCCATCAGTGAGAGGGCCTGTGCCATGGTCATTAACAGCCCTTCAAACCCTACCGGCAGCGTCTACGAGGACGGCCTGATTAAAGCCATTCTAGACGAGTGTAGAAGGAGAGGTGTCTATCTCATATCTGACGAGGTTTACGAGAGGTTCATGTATAGTGAGGAGTACGCGAGCCTTGCCAAGTACCTAGACACGTACGAGAGGGTGATAATAGTGAATAGTTTCTCTAAGACGTTCGCCATGACAGGGTGGAGACTTGGATACATGATTATACCCGACCATCTCTACAGCCGCGTGATGAGGCTCCAAGCCTTCGTTAACGCCTGCCCACCTAGCGTGGCCCAGTACGTCGCGCTTTACGCCCTCAGGTCCCCAGAGGTCGAGAGGATGATCGAGGCCAAGGTAGCGGAATACAAGGAGCGGCGGGACAGGTTGTGGCGGGAGCTGAGGGCCTCAGGCGTTGAGGCTCATCTCTCCGAGGGTGGGATATTCCTCTTCCCCCGTATACCGCTCGCAATGGGTTCGGAGACCTTCTGCAACAGCCTGGCCAAGAGCAGGGGCGTGATAACGATACCGGGACGCGCCTTCGGGGCCGGCGGTGAAGGGCATTTCAGGATCACCTTATCGGCGCCGGCCGAGAGGCTTGTCGAGGCGGCCAAGCGCATAGCCTCCTTCGTCGAGGAGGCTAGGTAGGCTGCGGGGGCCCCACGTGAGCGAATGGTTTAAAACAATCCCAACCATCGGCGTTGCGGTGGGTTCTGTGCCGTACTACGTCGTCGTGCTTGAGAGCGTCGCCGGTAAGCAGGTCACGCAGGAGCTCCGCCAGAGCCACCTCAGCTACCTCGCCTCTCTCAAGGAGAGGGGCGTACTCTTAGTGTCGGGGCGCTTCACCGACGGCAGCGGAGGCCTCTATATCGTGAGCGCGGAGGGGATAGAGGAGGCGAAGAGAATAGCCTCATCGGATCCCTACGTTTTACACGGGGTCCGGATCTCCCAAGTCAAGGAGTGGGACCGCGTATATTAGAGCCCCCTCAGCGGGGTGGGAATAACCGAAATATATAGTCGGAGTAATGCTACGTCTTGAGGCGGTCTTGAGGAAAAGAAGGATAGTCGCCGCGGCTCTCGTATTGGCCGCGGCTGCCCTCGCATCTTACTACACCCTCCTCGTCATGGGGGACGGAGCCCCAGAGCGTCCCTTCCCAGGCCGCTATTTTCTGGTTGATGTGCAGGGCGAGCGGTTCGTGATGCTCGTCAAGGACAGGGAGGCGGCGAGGCTTGCCGAGGAGAGAATGGCGGGTCTCAACAACATGTTCCCGAGCGGCGAGCTCGCAAGGGGGGATGGCGGGTTCAACAGGCCTTGGAGCTGGCACCTAGTGCCCGAGACCGTGATCATGGCTGAGGTGTCGATAGAGCTTTGCGACGGTCTGCCGAGCCATGTGGAGAGCGGGTTAGACTATTGGGTAGATACCGTGGGCCGCTTCTGCCCCTGGTCCGCGGTGATCATATCCTCAGCAGATAGCCCCGAGGATCTAGACCTTCTCCAACCCTCCCCGCCGAAGCCGCAGCCCTCCGACCAGCCGGTCGAGCTCGTCATCACCCCCAACCAGCTCCACGGCCAGAGAGTCTTCAACTACACGGTCATCAACGGGGGGCCAAGGACCATCGTGTTCGAAGCAAAATACGACATACAGCGGTGGACGGGAGGGGAATGGGTCTCCGTCGAGTGGTTGAAGGACGCCGTCTGGATCGCCATCCTCTACACCCTAGACCCTGGCGGACGACTCAGCATCCCCGTCATGCTACCTGATGACGTGGAAGCCGGCCTCTACAGGCTTGTGAAGACGGTTTACGTGAATGATGTGGGAGGTCCTGAGATTACGTTGACCGCCGAGTTCACCATCACTGCCTAAACGCCAGCGTCCCCCCAATCCCTCTACGGGCTACATCCCGCGCCCCTCTTTCGAGAAGTTCTTCCCCCTTCATTCCTTATATGCTCCCCATTGTTGAACGAATGAGGAGCTATAAGCTTGGAGACCCAGCTAATAGTGGGGGAAGAAGCCTCTCCTCCGGTGCGTGACGGCCTGCTTGTGGGTAGTTGAGGATGCCGCGCACAGGTTCCTGAGGCTCCTGCCGCCCGAGGAGGCCCATAGGTTGGGCCTACAACTGCTACGTCTCGCCTCCCTGAAGCGGGGGAGGAGGGATGAGAGGCTGAGGGTCAGGACTATTTTGGGAGAGGTCTGCCCACCAGTCGGGCTGGCGGCGGGGTTCGATAAGACTGGCGAGCACGTGTCGCGGCTCGGCATGCTGGGGTTCGGGTTCCTAGTGGCCGGCTCAACGACTCTTCACCGGCGGGAGGGTAACAGGAGGCCTCGACTGGCCAGGAGGGGCTACGGGGCCCTTGTAAACGCCATGGGTCTTCCCAACCCGGGTGTGAGGGTTTTCGCAGATAACCTGAAGAGGGAGATGCAGAGGACTGCGGCACCCGTCGTCGCCAGCATCGCGGGAGAGGACGTTCGAGAGATAGCAGGGTGCTACGAGGCCCTAAGAGGAGCCGCGGGGGCTGTGGAGATCAACTTGAGCTCGCCCAGCCTGGCTGGGGCCGAGAGGATCTGGAGCGCCGGGTTTGTGAAGGAGCTATGCAGAGAGCTATCAGCCTTGAAGTGGTGCCCCCTGATCCTCAAGACCCCTCCTCTGGCCAGGGCTGAGCTACGCAGCAGCGTGCTAAAGGCCGTAGAAATATGGGCCGACCAAGGCATGGAGGCGATTACAGCCGTGAACACCCTCCCTGTACCCGAGCCCCGGATCTCCGTGGGATTCGGGGGGCTCAGTGGGATACCTTTGAAGCCCTACATGCTCGAGACTGTAAAGGAGATCTCGCGGATCCTTGAAGACAGGTGCGAGATCTTCGCCGTGGGAGGTGTCTTCTCCGCGGAGGACGTGTTATCGGCTATAGAGCATGGGGCCAGGGCGGTCCAGATATACACCGCCTTGGCGTACCGGGGGCCAGGAATAGTGAGGGAGATCGAGGGAGGCCTCGTTAAGGCGCTAGATAAGAGAGGCGCGCAGAGCCTCGAGGAGATCATGCCACGATAGGCCAAGAAGGGGGCCCATCGGCCGGAGCACCCCCTCGAGCCGTGTTTCACCGTTTATATGATGCCACCTTGTGGTTTTGGTGTCGAGCCGCATGAAGGATCCCGCCACGTACCTCGCCTCGAAATACAAGTATATCTTTAGGGTCCCGGGGAGCCGGTTCTCCGACGGCCTCGTCCTGGCCACGGCGGGGGTCTCCGGCTTACTGGCATGGCAGCTCACTAAAGGCTGGCCCATGACACTACTGTACACGTTCATAGGGATCGGCTTGGCGCCGCTCCTGCTCAACAGGATCTCGGTGAGGATTTTTCGCGGCCTTCCCCTCCACTCAACCTATAGGCGTCTTATTCAGCTAACGCTTCTGACAAACTACTTGATCCTGTCGGCGCTGGTCCTAGTCTACGCCATCCAGGCGGTCTGGAACACAGTAGGGCTGCTGGAGACGCTGTTAGCGGCCCTATTCGCCGCTATAGCATACATCCGGCTGACCCTGACTTATGTAATCGATTCATGGAGAGCTTGGAGCACCACTCTATGGACTATCATGGAGCCGCTAGTCACCTCACTCCTGTTGACGTTAGGACTCGGGCTAGCAAACATCTTCTTACTACCACTCGCCATGGCTCTCGGAACAGCTCTCGGTGCGATGGCAATCATGGTCTTAAGCAGGAGGGATAGGGATGGTGTCTCATCGCTTAGGCTGGCGCGAGGCCTCTCCAGCCTTTTACTCGAGAGTGATCCAGCGCCGTTAGAGGAGACCCTTGAGGGGCTCGGACAGAGAACGGAGAGGGTGTCCGAGATATTTCTGCTTAAGGGACGGAGAACTGGCCGTCTAGCCGCGCTAGTGGTGCTGCCGTTCCACATGGGGCCCTTCAGAAAGCTCGGGAGCTCGATGCTAAACTGGTTAATCGAGGCCCAAGCAAGAGCAAAAGACATCATCGCAATAACCCTGAAGGGGTGCAGCACCCACAAATCGGACCTCATCTCGAGCAGGGAGGCCCTGAGGGTGGCGGACGAGGTCGTCTCTGTCATGAATACAGACGGAGATCGTTGGAGCAGCGTGGCTTCTCTCTATCCCCGTATAGGGACAGACGGCGCCCACGCTCTGACCATAGAGCTAGCGGGGAGGCGGATCGCTATAATGAGCCTTCATCCTCGCCCGATGGAGGATCTTCCTGAAGAGATATCTCAGTTAGCCGATGAGTACAATATCTCTGTCGTAGACCCTCACCACTCCTTCCATCACGACTATAGAGTGTTGGGTGAGGCCGAGCTCTCCGCCATCCGGCAGCTAGTCAAGGACTGCGCCGGTATGAGGGAAGAGCACAGGGGTCGCCTCAGATTCTCTATCTCAAGGGACGGATTCGGCTCACCCGACTATCAGAGAGGTATCGGACCATGCGGCTTCTCTCTCCTCGCGCTCGAGGTGGATGGAAAGAAGGTTGCGCTCGCCCTCGTCGACGGAAATAATGCGCTACCACACATAAGGGAGCGGCTCGTGAAGAGCCTCAAGGATCAGGGCTGGGACGAGGCGGAGCTCCTGACTACGGACACCCATGCGATAAACGGTGTCATTCTCGGAGGGCGCGGATACGTGGTGGTGGGAGAGGGGATAGGGGAGGATGAGCTCGTAGATGTTTTCTCAAGGCTCTCCCGTAGGACGCTTGAGACGATGGAGGAGGCGGAGTCAGAGTACCTGAGGGTTAGCCACAGGGGTGCACGTATCTACACGGAGGAGCTGCTCAAGAGTATGGCGGTTAGAGTCAGGTGGCATGCCGCCCTATACCTAGGCCTGCTACTCGCATCTGGTCTCACCGGGGCGATAGTGTCCATCTTATAGACTGCCTGCCGGCGAATAATTATAAGGACGGTGAACGAATGGGAAGCTATAAGCTTGGAGACCCAGATAATCGTGGGGAAGAAGCCTCTCCTCCAATACGTGACGGCCTGCTTGACAAGCTTTAACCGCGGAAGCGAGAGAGTTATCCTGAGGGGACGGGGGCAAAGGATAAGCTCGTGCGTCGATGTGGTCAACCTGCTCAGACGCGGGTTTCTCGTCGAGGTGAAGATCGAGAGAATAGACATAGGGACGGAGATGATAATGATTGACAATAAGCAGCGGCCCATAAGCTACATAGAGATCGTGCTCAGACGCTAGGTGGACCAGATGTTAAGACTTCCGAAAGCGGCCAGAGGCCCATCGCTTATCGTCGCCATCCTCACAATAACCTACCTCATCCTAAAGCTCTCCATCATCAACGTCCCGTCTCCCGAGCTCCCCCCCTCGAGCTGTATAGACCAGACCTCAGGCTGCGGGTTCGTCTTCGACGAGGCCCACTATCTCCCCGCCGTCCGGAAGATGTTACGCGGCGAGCCCGCCAACAACGAGCACCCACCTCTGGTGAAGTATCTGATCATGTACTCTATACAGCTCTTTGGTGATGTTCCGTTAGCGTGGAGGCTGCCCTCTGCTATTCTGGGATCGCTGACGCTGCCCTTCGTATATCTCATCGCCCGGAGGTTGACCGGTGACGTTAGGGTTGGGCTCGTAGCGGTGGCTTTGTTCTTCCTAGACGTTATGAGCTTTAACTTATCCTCGATAGCGATCCTCGACGCTCCCTCCCTTTTCTTCGCGCTCTCAGGAGCCTATCTAATGATCTCCGGGAGAAGACCACTCGGGATAGTGATGCTCGCGGCCTCAGCGCTCTCAAAGACCAGCGCTCTTCTGACGGCGCTCGGGATAATAGTCTTCGACGCCCTCTATTCTTCGGCGCGTAGTTCGGACAGTGCCGAGCGGGCCTCCAAGCTGCTGAACCGTGCGGTAACCTACCTGCTGGTATTAGGCGCGCTCTTCACGGCTGGTCTGGCGGTATATGATACGCAGTATGGGGCCTTTCCACACCCCTTCGCCCACTTAGACTTCATACTGAGCTATCACTCGTCTCTGAGGTTCAGTTGCGGAGAGACATTATCCCCGCTGTCGTGCACACATAGGGATCAGCATGGAGAGGTAGTAGTCGAGCTGCCTCTCAGCTGGGTCATGCCGGTTGGAGGTTTCAGGCCGATGGGATTCTACGTCGTGTCTGTCGCGGTGGATGGGCGCGTCCACCACCCGATCCTTTACTACGGGATCCAGAGCCCATTGTGGTGGCTCTTCTGGGTGACGTTGATACTCTCCCTGCCGCAGGGCCTGCTCTTGATTGTTAATTATTTCAGGGGGAAATCTGATTTGCCCGGCTCGGGGAGCCGCGCTGTTGACGTCTTCTACTTCATCTGGGCCGTCTCTAACTATTTCGTCCACTTCCCGCTGGCCTATCTCTTAAACAGATGGGTATACCCTTTCTACTTCTACTTCACCGTCCCGATCCTAGCGATAGTCGTCGCCGATATCTTGATGAGGCGCGGCATACCGGGCTACATAGCGGCGTTTACCCTTGGCGCTCAGCTCATGTGGTTCATCATATACTACCCGGTCAGGAGCGACGCGCATATAGCGCTCCTGAGGTTGCTCGGGCTGCCGGCCTAGCAAAGGGATTCTTTAAGGGCCTCTACGTATGTTTAGCGGTGGGGCCCGAGTTTGGTTAAGACTGTTGACGGCTCTGTCGGCGAGGGTGGCGGGCAGGTCCTCCGCTACGCCGTCTCGACCTCCGCGCTCCTCGGCGAGGAGCTTAGGGTATACAACATCAGGGCTAAGAGGAACCCTCGGGGCCTCAGGCCTCAGCACATCGCGGCGATACGGGCCGTCGCCGAGACTTGCGGCACCAGCGTTGATGGCCTGGGCATCGGATCCTCAAAGATATTTCTGAGACGCGGGAGGCCACGAGCCGGGAGATATCTCTTCGATACAGGTACTGCGGGAAGCACCTCGCTAGTCCTACAGTCCCTACTCCCCGTGATATGCTTCGCCGACGGAGAGTGCGTGGTGGAGGTCAGGGGTGGGACAAACAACCCTCTCGCGCCTCCGATAGACTACATCCAGAGGGTGGTTTTGCCGGCGCTCACTAAGATGGGTGTCAGGGCCGAGCTCGAGCTCGTGAGGAGGGGATTCTATCCCCGCGGCCAGGGCGTGGTGAAGGTGAAGACCTGGCCCGTGAGACGGCTCAGACCGCTCGTCGCCGTCGAGGCGAGTCTAGAGGAGGTCGAGGTGTTCGCCTACAGCTGCAACCTCCCGGACCACATCGTGGCGAGGATGGCTAACACGGCCTACGAGCTCTTGAGGAAAGCCGGGATAAGGGAGCTGAGAGTCGAGACCGAGGCGCTCGGGAGGGCCGACCCGAAGAACGCGGCCGACCCCGGGGCCGGTATCATGATAGTCGCGAAGCTCGATAACGGGCTGTCTATGGGGTTCGACGCCCTCGGCGAGAAGGGGGTCCCGGCTGAGGAGGTCGCTAGAAATGCCGTCAGGGAGGCCCTAGACCAGCTCGCGGCTGGCGCGCCGATAGATAAGCACCTCGCAGACCAGCTGGTTATCTGGATGGCGTTGGCGGACGGTGAGTCCGTAATAAGGGCCACGGCCCTCACAACCCACACATCAACCGGCATAGCTGTCGTGGGAGAACTGACTGGGGCCAGGTTCGAGGTTAGTGAGACGGGGGGGAGGGGGGCGGTTATTAGGTGTAGGGGGATAGGTTTCAGCAGAGAAACTTGATATATCGCGAAATTACATGATGTATCCAGATGAGGTGGTTTCCCAGGGGACCCCCACCCTTCCTCTTGGGGCTCAAGTGGCTCGGACGGGGAGACATCAAGGTCCTTGTTCTCGAGTCGCTTAAGAGCGGCCCCAAGCGGGGGTACGAGGTCATAAAAAGCATAAGGGAGATGTTCGGCGGGTGGTACGCCCCCAGCCCCGGCGCGGTGTATCCCACTCTCCAGTGGCTGGAGGAAGAGGGCTTGGTAAGGTCGGAGGAGGTCGAGGGGAAGAGGGTCTACTCTATTACCGAGGAAGGGCTCAGATTCCTCGCCGAGAAGAAGGACCTCGTAGAGGGCTTTAGGGATAGGTGGCGTCGCGCAACCTCCCCCGAGGGCGTTGAGCTCCTAGACGCGGCTAGGCGTCTCGGCATGACTGTGCTAGCCTCGTACACCAAGTACCCGGAGGAAAGGCTGAGAGAGGTGATCAGGATCCTCGAGGACGCTCGAAGACGGATCATGGAGCTGGACAGGCAGGGTGAATAAGGTTGCCGGCGATAGAGGCTGAGAACCTCAGGAAGATATTCGGCCAGGTAGTGGCTGTGGACGGCGTAAGCTTCACAGTCAGCGAGAGGGAGATCTTCGGGTTCCTCGGCCCTAACGGAGCCGGGAAGACAACCACCATCAACATATTAACGACAATTATGAGGCCCACCTCGGGGCGGGGCGCTATCTCCGGCCACGACATACTGGCGGAGCCGGATAGGGTGAGGGAGGTGATCGGCTACGTGCCGCAGGACCTTACCGTTGACGATGACCTATCGGGGTACGAAAACCTGATGCTTCAAGCGGCCCTCTACCACCTCCCGCGCAGCGAGGCGAGATCTAGGGTCAGGGAGATCCTGAGACTCATGGAGCTCGATAAATTCGCTGACAAGAAGGTCGCTGCATTCTCAGGCGGAATGAAGAAGAGGTTGGAGATAGGCTGTGCGCTGATCCACCAGCCAAGCGTGCTCTTCCTCGACGAGCCGACGCTAGGCCTCGACGTCCAGACGCGAGCGAAGATCTGGGACTACATCAGGCTCCTCGCTAGGGACCAAGGCGTAACGATCTTCTTGACCACTCACTATATGGATGAGGCGGACTCGCTCTGCGACCGGGTCGCGATAATAGATAACGGACGGATAGAGGCGATAGACTCACCCACAAACCTAAAGACATCACTAGGCGGGGACCTTATCGAGCTGGAAGCTGAGCACATCCACCAGGATGTTGGGGCTGCCCTGAGGCCTCTCGAAGGTGTAAACGAGGTCTCGGAGAACAACGGCGTTATTAGGGTGTGGGTCGAGAGGGGGGAGCTAGTTCTCCCACTAGTCTTGTCAGAGCTGACTAGACTCGGCGTCATCGTTAGGCGTGCCGAGATGAAGAGGAAGAGCCTAGATGAAGTGTTTCTCCGGTTGACGGGGAGGTCGCTGAGGGACACGGGCGGTAGCAGGGACGAGGTTATGAGGAGAAGGATGACGATCCGGAGGATGAGAAGTTGATTAGAGCGTTCTCGGAGATTAGTGCTCTGGCTCGGCGTGAGCTGACGAAATGGTATCGGTCGCCGATACTAGTCTTCATGACATCCGTACAGCCGCTACTCTGGATGGGTCTCTACGGCAAGGCTCTAAACCTGACAGGGCTCTTAAGGATTCCTGACGACCTCCTGAGCCAGCTCCCGCCGGAAGCCACAAGCAGGATCGCAGACATAACAAACGAGGTTCTTTCACGATTCTTCGGCTCAGCGGAGATAGACTTCTTCAGCTACATCGCTGTCGGGATGATGGGTGTGATCCTCCTCTTCACGTCCATGGCGAGTGGGATGTCAGTCGCTTGGGACAGGAGGCTCGGCTTTCTTGGCAAGCTTCTATGTACACCAATCAAACGTAGCTCCATCCTCTTCGGAAAGGTCTCGGCAGCCGTCGTCAGGGGGGTTGCCCAGTCCCTACTAGTCATGCTGATCGGCCTGTCGCTGGGCTTACGCCTACGATTGGCGGGTCCGGCCGAGTTATTGGGTGCCCTCTTGATCCTCGTCCTCCTCTGCGGATCCTTCTCCACCATAATAATAGCTTTGACCCTCAGGATAAGGACCTGGGAATACCACATAGCGATCGGCAACCTGGTTACACTCCCCCTCATGTTCACCAGCAGCGCTCTCTACCCAGTCTCCCTGATGCCGGACTGGCTGAGGCTTTTGGCCTCGGTAAACCCTTTGACGCACGGCATAGAGGCCCTCCGGTACCTGCTCCTCCTCGGCGAAAGTGTGACTAGCCAGCTTATCACTCCGCACCTCGTTTTCCTCTTAGCCTTCTCCGCGTCCTCCTATCTGCTGGGGTCATATCTCTCGAGCATCTCCCTGAGGAGCATTTGAGGCGCGGCGTGGCTCAGAATAGGGATAGCTTGCCCCTCTTAAGCGCCCTCTTCATCAGGATCCTCTCCGCCAACAGGTCGAGGGCTAGGGCTGAGAGGACGACCAGCAACCCTGTGGAGAATAGCTGGAGGGGCGGCAGGAAGAAGTTTCCAGTGGCGGAAGCTATGATCGGGTGGATGATGTAGAAGAAGGGAGAATGGACTATGACGCCTCTTATCTCGGGGGGGAGCACCTCGACGGGGATCGCGCCGCTCGTGAAGGGCACCGCGAACTGGATCACGTTGAGTATGATCCAGGGGGAGCGAAGCGCCAAGAGCAGCATCGCTAGGATCGAGGAGAAGAGGTAGAGGAAGACTACTGCCTGGACTAGTGCGAGGGCCATCAGGTCGGGTCTCGCGACTCTTATGACAGTGCCAAAGCCGAGAGCCGAGACGATCAACAGGAAAGGACCCCCAACGGCGAAGTCGAGGACCGAGATCACGACCCTCCCGGCAAGGTGGAGCCTCACGCTTCCGCCAGAGACCAGCACGTTCTCTAGGATTCCCTGCTGGATCGAGGTGGAGAGCGCGTTTGCAGACCAAGTGAACGACGATACTAGAATGAAGGAGAAGAAACTCCACGTCAACGCGTTTAGATGGTACTGAGACCTGAGGAGGTCTGGAGAATACATCAGGATCGAGAGGAAGAAGAAGAGCGTCCAGAAGGGCCAGGACACTAGGTCCGATGCGAGCCAAGATCTGTACCTAACGTATCCCTTTAGGCCCCTCTCAATCTCCGCCAGCAGTCTACCAGCTGACCCCCCGCTTCCTGACATAGAGCGTCTCACCGACTCTAAAGACCCAGATTCCGACTAGCAGGTACCCTACGAGTAGAAGCTGGGGAGAGGCGGCCGCGAGCTGGAGAGAGCCTCCTAGGATCTCCCTCGAGGTCTCCACGACGTGAGAGTAAGGTAACGCTTGGCCTATTGTCTGGAGGAGGTAGGGTAGGAGCGTGAGGGGGTACGCGAACCCCGAGACCGCAGCCACCACCGAGTTGAAGGCGTTAGTTACCGGCTCAGGCTCCTTGAACACTATTGTTAATACACCGACGATCAGGTTGAGGCCGATCACGGGAAGAAGAGCAGCGGCTAAGTACAAGAGGGCGAAGAACGTGTTGAGAAGCTGGTTAGGGCCGGAGACGATCAAGACACCGATGCTCGCGACGGTTAGGAAGCTCAGTATGCTGAAGAGCACGCTAGAGAGCGAGGACGCCGCCATGACGATCAGCGGGCTCGTGGGAGCCGCCAATATGTACTCGAGCCTTCCGGTCATAAGGCCTCTCCTAAAGTACCATGCGGTGCTGCTCGTCATGGTGAAGACTATCATCATCACTGAGAACCCTATGAGCTGGTAGAACCACTGTTTGGGGGTCGCCGCGCCTCCCGTCAGGGCCTGCCCCGCGCCATAGGTGACGAGCGAGATCATGAATGGGAACGCGAGCATGAAGAGGAAGGCGCCTGCCTCTCTGAGGAAGGTCCTGAGCTCGGCCTCAAAAACCCCAGCAAACTGATTGAGGCTCCTCAAGAGGTCATCACCTTCTCGAAGACCTCCTCAAGCCCTGGCTCGTGGACTCTGACGTAGCCCACCTTTAGGCCCTCCCGCCTCAGCCGATCCATTATCTTGACCAGCTCCTCGCTGGGTTGAGAGGTCTCAACCGATATGACTGGGTACCCCCTCTCTCCGACCGTTGTCGAGAGTCCCTCCACCCCGCCGTGAGGGTCGAGAACCTCGATCTCGATCCGGTAGCTGAGGCTGAGCTTCTCCTTCAAATCCGAGGGAGACCCTTCTGCAACTATCCTACCCTCCTTGATCAGAGAGACCTTGTTGCTCAAGCTCTCAACCTCCCACATGTTATGGCTCGTAAGAAGGATCGTCCGGCCCTCACTGGCCAGGTCGCGGATTACTTGACGTATCCTCCTCGCCGAGAGCGGGTCGAGCCCAATAGTCGGCTCGTCGAGAAATATTATGGAGGGGTCGTTTATCAAGGCCTTTGCTATGCTCAGCTTGGCCTTCATGCCTAGGCTGTACTCCTCATAGAGCCGCCCTCCATCACCCGCCAGGCCTACAAGCTCGAGAAGCTCCCGGGAGCGGCGCGCGGCCTCACCCTTGCTTAGCCCATATAGCCTGCCGTAGTAGACTAGGTTCTCAAGCCCCGTGAGCCTGGCGTAGAAGCCCTTGTCAGGGGCCAAGACAAGCCCAATGATCTCTCTCACCCTTCTCGACTCCTTGACCACGTCAAAGCCGCCGACGAGCGCCTTGCCTGAGTCGGGAAGCAGGAGGGTCGCGAGTATCTTGATCGTGGTCGTCTTCCCCGCGCCATTAGGCCCGACGAGGCTGTGGATATGGCCTCCGCTTACCCGGAGGGTGAGGCCATCTACGGCTTTCACCGCGACGGTCTCACGCCTCAGAAAACCCTTGCCGACGCTTGTTCTAAAGATCTTTCTCAGGTCGATAGCCTCAACGGCGTAGCTCGCCAAGCCCCTAGGCCACCGCCTATTCACCGATCCGTCTTATTAGCCTCCACGGCGTACTTACTGAAGATGGGTCTGAACCTCATGCCCTCGTAGAACTCTACCGCTATCTTGTGAAGCGAGGGGAACTCTGCAGTTATAATTCCTGCGTTACGCTCTCTGAGGATCCTCGAAGCCTCGAAGACCAGCTGGCGTGCCACGCCCCTCCTTCTGAACTCCGGCAGGACATACAGCTCCCTGATGATCCCCTCGTGCGGCGGATCGTAGAACAGCCTGTCGACCAGGTCGGCCTTCAAGACGCCCACGAGCCTACCCTCATGCTCCGCCACTAGCAGTAGAGAACTTGCGGAGCGGAGCGCCTCTTCAACGTATCGCTCGACAGCCCGTGAGACCGTTGGAGAGAGCTTCAGTAGTGGGTCGAACTCCTCGTTAAGCCTCTTAGCCCTTGTGACCAGCTCGATTATGGTGGGCTTGTCGGATTGACCCGCGACTCTGATAGCCACCGATGAGGACAACCTCCTCTTGTAGCAGTCCAGACCACCTATAATAGTATTCTCAACAGAGAGAGGGGCGTGGCTAGGACGATCCTTTACATTTAAAACATGGGGAGGGAATGGAATTACGAGTTGGGAAGAGTCAAGAGGATTAGCGAGGTGCTGGAGATCCTTCGCCAGAAGGATAGCATCAGAAATATCGGGATCATAGCCCACGTGGATCACGGGAAGACGACGACGACCGACAGCCTGCTCGCCGCGGCGGGACTCCTAAGCCCAAGCCTAGCGGGCAGAGCCCTAGCCCTGGACTATCTCGAGGAAGAGCAGCAGAGACAGATGACAATAAAGGCGGCCAACGTGAGCCTCTACTACGAGCTAGACAAACCCTACATCATCAACATGATCGATACGCCGGGCCACGTCGACTTCTCGGGCAGGGTCACGAGGGCTCTGAGGGCTATAGACGGCGCGGTTGTGGTTGTTGACAGCGTAGAGGGGGTCATGACGCAGACGGAGACCGTGATCAGGCAGGCCCTCTCGGAGAGGGTGAAGCCGGTCCTATACATAAACAAGATTGACAGGCTCATAAAGGAGCTTAAACTGACCCCCGAGAGGATTCAGGAGACGCTGGCGAGAATCGTGACGGAGGTCAACAGGCTGATAGACATGTACGGCGAGCCTTGGATGAGGAGCGAGTGGAAAGCCAGTTTCCAGAACGGCAGTATAGCTCTCGGGTCGGCTAAGGATCGCTGGGGCTTCACTCTCCCCCAAGCCCAGAGGAAGGGGCTCAGGTTCGGCGACGTTATAAAAGCGTTCTCGGAATCCAACATAGACTGGCTGCGGGAGAATTTCCCGCTCCACGAAGCGATACTTGAGATGGTGATTAACCATCACCCACCTCCTCACTTGGCTCAGAAGTATAGGATACCCAAGATCTGGAAGGGCCCGATAGACTCTGAGGTGGGCCAGGACATGCTGGAGTGTGACGAGAACGGGATACCGGTAATGGCGGTCACAGATGTCAAGGTCGATCCAGCCGCAGGAGTGGTGGTCACCGGAAGGCTCTTCAGCGGCACCACCTCTGACGGCGACAAGCTCCTCATAGTCGGCAGGAACATCGAGGCTAGGATCCAGCAGGTCGCGGTCTACATGGGCCCGAACAGGGAGCTGATCCATACACTTCACGCGGGGAACATACCGGCCTTACTCGGTATAGAGGACGCTAGAGCCGGCGACACCCTCGCAGGTACCGAGACGGTGCCGTTCGAGACGCTAAAGTATGTGTCTGAGCCTGTTGTGACCGTGGCAGTCGAGCCGAAACACAGTAAGGATCTCCCCAAGCTCGTCGATTTCTTGAACAAGCTTACGATCGAGGACCCAACCCTGGTCACGGTTGTGAGGCCGGAGACGGGGGAGTACTTGATCAGCGGTATGGGGACCCTGCATCTCGAGATAGCGCTAACTTGGATCCAGAAGGCTGGCCTCGACGTGTTGTCCGGCAAGCCCATAATACTATACAGGGAGGCGGTGAACGGTAGGGGAAGGGTCTTCGAGGGTAAGTCCCCCAACAGACATAACAGGATATTCTTCTACGTTGAGAGGCTTGACGATCAGGTAATCGATCTGATAAGGAGGGGCGAGCTGTTTGACGAGATGGATAGGAAGCAGGTGGCTAAGATTCTTAGGGAGCATGGATGGGACGCTGATGAGGCGCGAAGCGTCTGGACCATAGACCCCGCAGGGAACATACTAGTGGACATGACCAAGGGTGCGCAGTACCTGCACGAGACCAAGATGATGATAATAGGCGGCTTCCAGCGAGTTATGCAGGAAGGGCCGCTCGCGGGAGAGAGGGTGAGGGGTCTGAAGGCTGTGTTGGTCAATGTTGAGCTGCACGAGGACCCCGTCCACAGGGGCTACGCGCAGATAGCTCCAGCTACATGGAGATCGATATATGCTAGCATGCTCTCCTCTGACCCAGTGCTCCTAGAACCGATCCTCAAGGTTGAGGTGAAGGTCCCCGCAGACTTCATAGGTTCGGTGACCTCTATCATAAGCTCTAAGAGGGGCAGGATTATAGATGTGAGCCAGACGGAGTTCGTATCGGTTGTCTCAGGAGAGATACCTGCGTCTGAGAGCTACGACCTTGCAGAGCTGATGCGGAGCGGGACAATGGGGAAGGCGTTTTGGGGCACAGAGTTCTACGCGTGGAAGCCGGTGCCGGCCTCGCTAGCTGAGAAGGTCATCATGGATATCAGGAAGCGGAAGGGGATGCCGCTACAGCTACCCAAGATTAGCGACTTCGTCGAGGAGGCCTAATCAGCGGGCTGGGGAAACTTCACCCCCATCCTTTCACCAAGCGTCATCAAGGACTTGACCGTGGGCTCGGGGATCGGAATACCTCCGGTGAGCCTCTCGAGGAAGGTTCTCTCCTCCGGCTCGCCGGGCAGGAGTATCTCATCCACCCCCTTAGCCCTCTCAGATGATTTAACGAAACCAATTATCTTCTCGAGCCTAGAGAAAAACTCGTCCTCGGCGGCCATCAGGCGTGGGTTTAGGGCGATGATCAGAAATCCCCCCTGTGTCGAGGGATGATGCTTAACCTCTAAACTTGGTGTACCGCCGAGGAGCGCGGCCGCCAAGACCTCCACCATTAGTGAGATCGCGTAGCCCTTGTAGCCGCCAAAGGGGAGTAGCGCTCCGTTAAGGGCTTCATGAGGGTCCGTGGTTGGTCTGCCGTCGCGCCCGATCGCAACTCCCTCCGGGAGGCGCGAGCCTGCCGCAGCCGCGAGAACTACCTTGAACTTCGCTACGGCGCTGGTCGCCATGTCGGCCACTATTGGGGCCGCGTTTCTCCTAGGGATCGCGTAGCTTATCGGGTTGGTTCCGAAGACCTTGCTCACGCCTCCCCACGGCACGACCTCCGCGGGGCTGTTCGCCATAGCGACCGCTATGAGTCCTCTTGACGCTAGGCTCCTCGTGTAATAGGCGAGCATGCCGACGTGGCCTATGTTGTAGGCCCCGACCACCGCGACGCCCTGCTCGAGCGACTTCTTGTAGGCGATCTCCTCAGCCCGCTTGGCCCCGATTATCCCTAACCCAGCCCCACAGTCTAGGAGGGCCGTTGTCGGAGCTTCTCTCACGACCCTTACGACGGGCCTCGGAGAGACGTACCCGGCCTCGATCCCCTCTACATAGTAGGGTAGCCTTACTACACCGTGCGAGTCGACCCCCCTAAGGCTGGCGGTGACGAGATGGTCCGTGACGATGGCCCCATCATCCGGAGTCAACCCGACTCGAGCAAGACATCCTGTGCAGAATTCTCGCAGGTCTTCATTCCTGAATCTCAGACGTGTTATTCCCGGCCCGTCCATGTCTGGTTACACGGTCTATCTTTGTTATAAAAGACTGTCCCCCTAGACGACTTAGATTTATCAAATCGTGGTTGCCGATGAGAATTGGTGTTGCTTGCCTCTCGCGTTACCTCCGAGGGTTAAGGTCTTAGAAGCTGTCGGCGCGGTAGCGGGGGATCGGGTGAGGGTGCTCAGCGAGGAGAGGGCTGAGGTCAGGGCTTCCGAGGGAGACAGGGTCTACACCGTCTTTCTGGACCTCAAGGAGATGGTGGCCGACTCGGACGACAATGGGACCACCTACAGGAACTACATAGGCTACCCCATAATTGCTTTCATGATGGCTAAGGGCCTCCTTCCCTACGACGATAAGTTGGGGACTGCGTTGAAAGAAGTCAAGTGGAGGACCGTAAACGAGCTATTCAAGAACTACAGGCTGGTCGAGAGGTACATCAAGGAGGAGCTTAAACGGGCTGGCATAACACCTGAACACATCGACAGCTACGTGGCGAGTGTCATGGAGGCTCTCGGCCGGGTGAGGCTTGAGAAGCCTCAGCACCCCTCTCCCTCTGTTTGAGGGCCTCTCCCACCAGCTGGAGCATGTATATCCCCCTAGCATCCTCCTCGGTGACCCTCTCCACGGATGGGCCGATCCTCTCTCGGCCCCTCTGGATCCAGTAGGGGTTAGTGGGCGTGATCTCGGAAGAGGCGGCCCTGACAGCAACCTCTAGGTGGCTGTGCTGCCTCTCTATCCCCACGGCCCTCGAGGCCTCGGTAAGTGGGAGATGCTCGCCAAGGAGTCCTGCCAAGGTCTCGTCCACGTCGAGGATAAGCCCCATCGAGGCGGCTCCGAACAGTTTCGCTTGGAGCGATTTCATGCCGAGCTTTTCTAGGGCTGAGCCAAGAGTCTTTGAGCCGTAGATGAGTATTCTGAAGCCCTCGTCTATGAGGCCTGAGAGGACCGAGGAGGCCTCGATGTAGGCGTTGTCCGGCCCCTCCGGCGTCTTCAACCCGTAGGAGCCTCTAAACCTCTCTCCGTCGAAGACACCGACACAGTAGATGGAGAAGGAGCCCGACTCGTCTAGGTCGAAGTAGTTCGCGGCGAGGGAGCAGAGCTTCAGGCCCCTGTTGGGCCTCGGGACAAGAATCTCGCCTAGCGGCAGCTTCAAAACGATCCTCTCCCTCAGCAGCAGCTTCTCGAGAGCCTTGCAGGCGTAGAACTTGGCCGCCCCCCAGTCGAAGCCCCTGCTCATAAGGGTAGCATACGCCATCTCGTTTATCGACTCGAGGAGAAAGTCGTCAAGCTCGTCGGGCTCATACTCCTCCACAAGCCTCTTCAGCTCGAGCCAGTCAAGACTCTCGATCAGGGCGGCAGCCTCCGGCTCGTGTATAGAGACGAAGCGCCTGTCCCCAACGACAATAACGTCATACTTGATGGTCTCGAAAGGTATCCCGAGGCGCCTTCTGAGAACTATCTCGACAAGGGCCATCCCCAGCCTGAGCATCGACGGGTCGTCTCCGGGGTCAGATTCGATTACTGTCCCGTAGGTGTAGTCTGTGTAGGAGCCGTTTGTTGGCGTGGGTATCGGGAGGACGCGTCTCCTAGGAGAGACGATCGTCTTACCGTCCACGGTATATACATCTAGCCTTCCGCTCGCCACAATCCAGTCGATGTGGTTCGGGAGCTTCACGTAGAGGCCGAAGCCCTCGGGGGGCTTGACGAGGCAGTCTACCTCCGAATGGAGCCTACCTGACGTGTAGTCCGAGAACAAGGAGGGACTCTCGCCCCACTTCCTCTTCACGGCCTCGTATTCCTCCAAGGCCAGAGCGAGGCCTTCATACCTCCTCAACACGCTCTCGGAGATGTCCTCGACGAGGATGGATGTGACGAGCCGGCTTGACTGGGGGCTCTTCGAGTGGACCGTCACGATGCCGTCCGAGGAGTAGTCTATGCATCCTATCTGAAACCTCTCAACAAGATCCACGTGAGCGATGTCCTCGAGATATGTCTCCGAGCCGTCACGCCTCCTCCGGATCCTCTTGACACCTAGGCTCGGCGCAAACTCGTAGAAGTTCATCTTCATCCAAGCCCTCTTCCCCTGCGGGGTTAACACGTAGTCCCTCATCAGCCCCAGCGACGAGAGTAGGGCGGACTCCTCCGGCGCCAGCTCCCTCACGCCACCGGGCCTCGTGGCCTTGAAGAGGGCCTCGACGAGGGTGATATACTTGTTTCTAGGGTTTATGACGACCTTTTCCCTCTGCATGGTGAGCCACTTAAGGAAGGCCTCGGTCCCGCGCCTTAGGAGGCCGTAGTCCCAGGAGGCCTGGGGTATGACGACCGACTCGGTCACCTCTATCGTCTCCCTCCTCCCCTTCCTCCCTTCTTTCTGTAGGAACTCCCTTAGCGAGTCTGGGAGCCCAATATGAACGATCCTCCTGACCAGCCCGATGTCTATCCCTTGTGAGAGGGTTCTAGGGGAGATGATGAGGCGTAGCTCCCCTGTCCTCGCTCTCTGCTCGATAATCTCGCGAGCATCCTTGCTGACTAGGTGGTGATGCGACGCGACTCTGTCCTCGCCGACGATCTCCGCTACGCGCCTCCTCAGCTCTTCAGCCCTCGCAATGCTTCGGGTGAAGGCGATGCTAACGGTGTCGTCTCGAGCATACCTCCCTAGGAGCTCGGCGGGGTCTGGCCGAGGGCTCAACCCCTCTAAACTGATCCCGGCGGCTCTCGCGGCCTCTAAGACCTTATAGAGGTTCTTGAGGAACGACTCGTAGCTATCAAGAGACTCGGCCACATCTCGGCCAACACCTATTCTCAGGATCTCGCTCCCCCGAGCCCTGATCTTCTCCCAGATGCTCCTAAGGTCCCTCCCCAGCACGATGTAGGTCACGTTTCTCGGGTGGAAAGGCTTACCTTCGATGATGGCGGTCTCCCGCCCGTTGAGGCTAGTCAGGAATGAGGCGAGATCCTCCGGGTTCTCCAGCATGGCGGTCAGAAAGCAGAACCTCACTTGGGGTGAGAGCCTGTTCTTGACGATCCTGGACATGGCCATCAGGATCGCCATGCTTCGGGGGGAGTAGAAGTCGAGATCATCGACCACCATTAGGCCCACCGACGAGAGGAACTCCCTGAGCAGAGGGGGTCTATCGCTCCCAAGCTTCTTCAACTCGGACAAGAGGAACGCGGGGTTAGTGACCACCATGTCCGCAGACGCGAGGCTCCGTCTCAGACTCCTGCCACCCCCCTCAGCCGAAAACCTCCTCCTCGTAGGAGCGTCTATGATGGCGGCGCTGAGCCCGAGGGCCTCGCAGTAACGGCGGAGCCTCAGGACCTGGTCGTTAGAGAGCGCGAGCGTCGGATAAACAGCTACTGTCTTGACGCGGTGCTTGGCCACGTATGTGAACCACGCCTCTGTCTTTCCGGAGCCTGTACCCGACTTGAGTATGAGGTTCTTGCCCTCGCTCAGGGCTAGGTAGGAGTCCTGCTGGTGCTTGAAGAGGCGTTTCCCCGAGATCTCTAGCCCAGAACCCTCTAGCGAGGGGAGCAGATCCTTGAAGGCAGTGTCGGAGAGCTCCGGCCTCACGGCCTCCTCCTCGAGTGTGTAGAACTCGTACCCGAGCTCCCTAAGAATCTTGGCGGAGTCCTCCATGAGGCGCTCTAGAGTCCGTCGCCCAGTCTCCCTATTTAGCGCTTCGTAACGACAGGGGCTGACCCGAGTCCCTGACGCCAGAGGTCTCTCCCAGGCTAGCGCCTACCACTCTCCTCAAGACGAGTATGTGGATTCCCCCGAGCAAGAGCCTCCTAACGATGAGTGGCCTAAAGTATCTTTTGAGCAGAGCTAGCAGGATCGACTCCCTCGGCAGGGCCCTGTACGTTGAGTGGATGAGCATTATCTCCCGCCAGTGTCTCGAGAACGTCATCGCGGCCAGGAATGGGGACACGAGTCGCCAGTAGAGATCATATAACGCCGCCAGCAGCGCGCTGTCGGGCTTCGCGAGATCGATCACGGTCAATAGCCCACTGTTCTTCATGACTACGGCGAGGGACCTGAGAGAAGCGTCGAGATCGTAGACATCTCTCAGGGAGAAGGACATGTAGGACCTGTCGATCACCCCGGCTGCCAAAGGCAGATGCTCGACCACCCCGACCACCCTCTCCGAGGCCGCCAAGTCAACGCGTTTTTCCGCTATCCTCAGCATCTTCTCGGAGGGGTCGAGCATAACTAGGAGGTAGGGACGGCCCTGAGCCATCGATTGTATCACCTCGGTGAGGGAGCCGTCGCCCGCGCCCGCGTCAAGTATCCTCCCTGAGGGCCTTCCGGCCGATAGTACTGCGAGGCGGCGCAGGGCACGGTCGAGACCTAGAGATATCGCCCTGTTGAGCGAGGGATACATCGTGCCTAGAGCCTCGATTCCCCAGACCACGCGTCTCCAATCCGGCCCTAGCCCGCCAGTCATCGCGGACCTGTGTGATAGCCCTAATAGTGTCCTAGAATAAGGTTTCCCCAGGACACGTAGACCCTTCAGACATAGCAATTTTTTATCCAACCCCGTACAAAGGTTCTAGCCGAGGGAAGAGAGTGCCCCCGCGATGAGGGCTGCCGAGATAATTAGCCGGCTGGGCAGGCCCCCCGCTGGACCCCAAACCAGCTTCAGCCAGGTCCATGTCGTCAGAGCCCTTTTACTGATAGCCTCGAACCCGGGTATTGGGAGGAAGAGGCTGGCCGAGGCCTTGGGGCTAGGTGAGGGGGCGGCTAGGACCCTACTATCGAGGCTTAAGGAGGAGGGCCTGATAAGGTCCGACAGAACCGGCTGCTACCTGACCCAGAAGGCACAGCCACTTTACGAGGAGCTGTCCGCGGACATGACCCAGCCCAAGCCAATTGACGTAAGCTCGACGTGGCCTTACCTGTCGAATGTAGCGATCATAGTTAGGTGCGCTGCTGACAGGGTGGGTAGGGGAATTGAGCAGAGGGACTCGGCCATAAGGGCGGGCGCGAGGGGGGCGATGACCCTCGCCTATAAGGGTGGGAGACTGGTTATGCCCGGCATCAGCGACGTGAGCACGGAGTATCCTGACTTCGCGGAGAGGATGCTGGAGCAACTCCATCCAAATGACAACGATGTCATAATAATAGTGGGCGCGGATAATAGGTTGGAGGCGGAGAACGGCGCTATCGCGGCGGCCCTCGTGACGCTTGGGCTTAAAGCCATATAGACCCCGGCTACTCTATCGGTATCCTGAACTCTCGCGACCTCTGTGGGAACCTGATCTCTAACACACCATCCCTGTACCGCACCCGCGCCTCCTCTATAGAGACCTGTGCCGGCATCTCTACCTCGAGCCTGTAGCAGGAGGCGCAGGTCCTCACACCCTCCCTATAGGGCACCGAGTAGTTGCATGGAGCGTATATCCTCACAAGCCTTCCGGAGGCCCTTATCTCGATGCTGTCCTTCTCCGCGCCAGGCATATCGACCCTCAGCACATACTCGTCGGGACGCTCCAGAATCTCGTATATAGGCTCGAGACATCTTGAGGTAAGCTCCATCTCCTTCAGACGCGCCAGCATATGCTCCATCTCAGCCTCCATCTCCTCCTCGAGTTCTCTCATGAGGTCGAAGAGGCTCCTCCTACGCCTGTACATGGCCGCTCACCTGATATAGCCCGGTGGGGGCTCCAGCTCAAGCCCTATTGGGACCGGAGCCATGCTGCTGCTGGTTCTCCTCATCAGGTCCCTTAACTGCATCTTGATCTGCTCCGCCCGCTCTAGGAGAGGCTCCACAGCGATACTCATGCCAAACAGCTTGTTGAGGAAAAGCACAACCTCGGCGGCTGCTCCCGGATCTGGATAATTCAGATGGCTCTGGGCCAAGGCTAGCAGAACCTTCGCCCCCCTCCGCTCGGCGCTCTTCAGTATCGCCGCCTTAATGCCCGTCAGGAACCCGTTCTCAAACTTCTCGACGATCCCAGTGGCGACAGCCATCTCACCAAGCCCCTCGTCGTTAGAGAGATAATAGACCTTCGGCCGATCAATGTCGAGACGGTCAGGCTCAGGGATACCGCTAACGCATATGATCGGGGACTTCGTCGAGGACGCTATCTCCACTATAGAATTTGCGACAGGCCAGAATCCCCTCGGAGGAATCGGGACGTCCGAGGACAGGACCATAAGCTGCCTCCCATCCGCCTCAACCCTCAGGATCCTGCACGGCTCAAATACTCTCGACTTATACACCGCCAGAATGGGAGGAAGGTCCGTGATCTCGATGTAGCCCTGCGGCTCCCCGCCAAGCTTCGAGGTAATGTACGAAGACACTATGGTACCGACTAGGCCGGCTTCAGGAAGCCCCTCTATCAGCGGCGTGCCTTCCCTAGCCCCGCGCTTCTCGAAGAAATAAGGTGCAACCTCCGTTCTAACCATAACACCAAGATTCCCCCCACACAGTATAAGGTTTTCGGCACCTCCCCAAGCGGCGCGGGGGTCAGCCTAGATAGCTCTCCGTGACGGAGGATCAAAGTGTTGACGCCCATGTGGTGGCGATATCCTCCAGCAAACACGAAGAACGACGAGACACCGTACCGGAGTGTTATGCCGAAGCCGACGAGGCCGTGGTAGAACTTCCCGCCCTCTCAAGCCCAGATACATGTAGATGTATATGCCCAATCTTCGTCTCGCTAGGCACCATCCAGCCGCCTCTTGCCGCCGCTGTCTTACCCTGGCCGCGCAACTCGGCTAGTAGAGAGTCAATGTTCAACGGGAGGGTCGCCATGTATAGCTCTCCAGACTCCGCCCTCCTCCAAGAAATTGTGGGACGATCCGCATAGACCTCTATGCCATGCCCATCCGGATCCTTAAGGTATATGGCCTCACTGACCGGGTAGTCAGATGCGCCATCTATTTCCCAGAACTCTGTAAGCCTCACAAACATCCGTGCTAGCTCCCTTCGGCTGGGCAGGAGTAGGGCATAGTGATATAGCCCACGGCTGTCTCCGGCGGCTTAGGCTGTGCGCCAAGCTTCTCGCGGAGAATGATCAGCGGCTTTCCAAGACTTGTCCCCAAAACGACCGCGTTGCCGGTCAGGCCTACACGCTTGAGGCCAAGCACCCCCAAGTAAAAGTCTAGGGACCTCTCAAGGTTAGAGCCCGATAGGGACACCCACTCGATGCCCACGCCGCTGCCCAGCCTCGAGTCCTCGCCCAACTACCCCAACACCCCTATCCCAGCAGCCCACCAAATATTGCTTAGAGAGGTGCAGATGCCGTCTGCAGGTGGCGATGTCTTCAGGCCCCCCCAGAGACTCTCTGGGACTAGCGACAATTATGCTGTTATTTCCGAGTAATTAGATACACTATATATAAGACCCATATTAGCGTAATAAGCAAGTATGGGATTCACGCCCGACCCGACCTTCTACCCCACCCCGAGTGAGGCTATGGATGCGCCTGCCGAGAAGATTGCCTACGTTGCTTGCCTATACGTCGGCACCGGGATCGCAAAGCCAGACTTCATAGCTGTGGTCGACGTAGACCCCTCCTCGCCAACCTATTCCAGCGTGGTGGGCAAGGTCGATCTCCCACACGTGGGGGACGAGCTCCACCATTTCGGGTGGAACGCCTGCAGCTCCATGCTCTGCCCCTACGGCGACCCCACCACGGAGAGGCGATACCTAGTGATCCCCGGCCTCAGGTCGTCGAACATCTACATTGTCGATACGAAGCCTGATCCTTCGCGGCCAACACTAGTCAAGACCATTAGCGGAAAGAAGGTCGCGAGGGTTACGGGTTACACAAGGCTACACACGGTGCACTGTGGGCCCGACGCGATCTATGTGAGCGGGCTAGGTGGTTCTGACGGCGAGGGGCCGGGCGGCGTCTTGCTGGTCGACCACAGGAGCTTCGAGCCTCTCGGGAGATTCGAGGTTAACAGGGGCTCACAATACTATGCATACGACTTCTGGTGGCATCTCGGAGAGGACTTAATGGTGACTAGTGAGTGGACCGTGCCCAAATACTTCGAGAACGGCCTCGACCTAGACGCCCTCCAGCAGGGATACTACGGGAATAAGATCCACCTCTGGGACCTGAAGAAACGTAGGCACCAACAAACGATAGAGCTCAGCAACAGCGACAGAATGGTCCTCGAGCTTAGACCCTTTCACGAGCCCTCAAAGATAATGGGGTTCGTAAACACGGTGGTCAACCTGAAGAACCTCAGCTCGGCTATCTGGCTCTGGTATAAGGAGGACGAGAAGATCGGGGTGAGAAAAGTCATAGAGATAGAGGCCTTAGCCCTAGAGAAATCGCTTCTACCAGACGCTCTCAAGCCCTTCGGCGCCGTCCCCCCACTCGTCACAGACATAAACCTCTCGCTCGACGATAAGTTTCTCTACGTATCGTGCTGGGGTACTGGAGAGCTTAGATGCTACGACGTAAGGAACCCGTTCGAGCCTAAGCTCCGCTCCACCGCAAAGCTTGGAGGCATATTTCACAGAGCCGCCCATCCGCGCGGGGACCATCTTATCGGAGGCCCGCAGATGGTCGAGATAAGTAGGGACGGAAAGAGGGCCTATGTAACCAACTCCCTATACAGCAGCTGGGACCCAATATTCTATCCCGAGGGGCTGACCGGCTGGATGGTGAAGCTTAGGTCCGAGAACGGCGTCTTGGAGGTGGACCGCGACTTCCTTGTCAGGTTCGACGCGAAGGCGCATCAGGTGCGTCTGGAGGGGGGAGACTCGAGCTCCGACAGCTTCTGCTATCCCTCTCCCTGAGACATGCTCCCCGAGGCCATAATATCCACCGCCGCGATTCTGGGTTTACTTCACGGGCTCAACCCCACCAGCGGCTGGCTACTCGCGTTATACCGGGCCCTCTGGTCCAAGAGCCTCAAGGACCTGTTAATCTCGGTCTCGATTGTAGGGCTAGGCCACACGGCCGCGGCTACCCTCACAGCGATCCCGGCCGGGCTCTTAGGAGTCCTCACCAACCACGCCCCAACAATCACCGCTGCTGGACTCATAGCCTTCTCCGTTTACAGGATGCTACGCCCACGCCACAGATACCAAGGGATGAGGATAGGCTACGTCTCCCTCGCGGCTATAGGGGTGCTGTTCGCGCTACTCCACGGATCGGCCCTCTCCTTAACCCCGCTCGTCTCCGCCTATTGTAGCATGGCAAAATCTCTGGATCTGGCCGCGGCCGCCGCTATCTCGCTGGTCACGATCCACAACCTGGCGGCATATCTCTCCATGCTCCTCGTATCCGTACTCGTGTTCCTCGTCCTCGGGCTCCGCATACTCAAGAAGCTATGGCTTAACTACGACCTCCTATCTAACGCAACCTTCCTAGTCGTGGGGATACTGTTTCTCACCCCCGAGGTCCAGCGGCTTATAGCAGGATAACCACACATAGTCAGTCGGAGGGGGACTGTCGGCAGAAATTCGCCGGGGGCGGGATTTGAACCCGCGCGGGCTTCATCAGCCCAGTGGCTTAGCAGGCCACCCCCCTACCGGGCTAGGGCACCCCGGCAACCTTCTCCCCCATCTCTCAACACTTGAAAAACGGGTCATAGCATTTAACCATATTCTTTTTCGGCTCTAGCGGTATAGAGCTCCACAGCCGGCTATGGTGAGATTTATCCAGAGGGTCTTGAGAGAATGAAGCCCTGATAAAGATTTATGGTTTAAGCTCCCTGACACCTATAATCGAGAAAAGTCGAAGATGTTTTCTGGAGGTATAGGTCGCGGGTAGGGTCTGGGTAGGCTACCCCTCGAACTCTGGAGCCTCTTTCTTACCCTTCTCCTCCTTCTTCTTCGAGGCAGCGACGACGTCGTCTATCCTCAGTATCATCGCGGTGGCCTCGAAGCTGGCCTTTAGGGACTGCGCCTTGACCCTGAAGGGCTCTATGACCCCCAGCCTAATCATGTCGTCTGCCTTTGCAGTATTGATATTTATTCCGAAGTTGTGGTGCCCCTCACCGTGCTTACTCCTGAGCGCCGACATCAGGTCTACAGGGTCGTAGCCGGCGTTCTCTGTCAGGGTCTTCGGTATCACCTCAAGAGCCTCAGCGAAGCCTAACATTGCGAGCTGCTCCTTGCCCGAATACTTTGAAGCGTTAGTCCTGATGTAGTGGGACAACGCAGTCTCGATCGCACCGCCTCCTGGGACGTATCTGTTATCCTCAACTATACAAATCATGTTCATGAGCGCGTCGTTAAGCGATCTCTCGGCCTCGTCGAGCTGTCTCTCAAGCCCTGCTCTAAGCAGTATCGAGACGGCCTTCGGGTTCTTACACTGCTCGACGAACACCATCCTGTCCTCTCCGATCTTCCTCTCCTCGACCAGACCGGCCTCGCCGAGGTCCTTCGGGGAAAGGTCCTCGAAGTTAGTGACGATCCTGCCGCCTGTCGCCTTCTCCAGCTTCTCCATGTCGCTCCTCTTCACCCTTCGTACAGCTAAGATACCGGCCTTCGCGAGGAAGAATTGCGCCGCGTCATCGATCCCCTTCTGGCAGAACACGACGTTAGCGCCCACCTGCTGGACCTTGTCCACCATCTCCTTGAGGATCTTGGCCTCCTCATCTAAGAACTCCTTGATCTTGAGTGGGTCCCTGATCCGTATCTCGGCGCTGAACTCGGTTTTCTCGATCTCGAAAGGCGCGTCGATAATCGCTATCTTGGCGTTTGTCACACGCTTCGGCATGCCTGGATGAACAACTTCCTTGTCAATTACGACTCCCCTTATCAGCTGGGACTCGAGTATGCTCTTCCCCATCTTCTTGACTATCTGTATATCGTCCTTGTCCGCTTTACGCCTACCGTCATACTCCCTAGTGACAGCGAGGACCGCATCGATTGCGAGTGAGGCTACGTGATCCATCCCGAAGCCTAGGGACTTGCTTCCGAGGCTCGTGGTCACGATCTTCTGGAGCGTGGACCTGTCAGTTAGCTGGACCGGGATGGCCAGCTCGTTGAGCTTCTGTAAAGCGAGGTCCAATCCCTTCTTGTACCCCGAGATTATTGTGCTCGGATGGATCTTCTGCTCTATCAGCTCTTCGGCCTTTGAGAGGAGCTCGCCGGCGAGGAGGACGGCGCTTGTGGTCCCGTCGCCCACAGACTTGTCCTGAGTCTTCGCCACCTCTATGATCATCTTCGCAGCCGGGTGCTCTACATCCATCTTCTCGAGAATCGTGGCGCCATCGTTAGTCACGATAACATCGCCGATAGTGTCGACAAGGATTTTGTCCATCCCTTTCGGTCCGAGGGTCGTCTTCACCATCTCCGCGATAATCTTGGCGGCGGAGATGTTGTTTCTCTGGGCGGATCTCCCCCGCGTCCTTGTGGTGCCTTCCTTCAACACGATTACTGGCTGCCCGGCAAGAGCCATCTCATAACACCCGGCTTTATGCTGCGCATACCCCAAATTTAAATGTAAATCTCAACATGTGTGTGAAATCTGTGTTAGGAGGGGATAAGGGCGGGAAAAAGAGTTATAACGGCCTTGGCGCCGGGTTTGCTTGAAACTATGGTTCTGCTTGGCGCTCACGTCTCTATATCTGGTATGATCTCTTTATCGGTGGAGCGGGCTAAAGATCTTGGCTGCACCACCTTCCAGATATTTACGAGGAACCCAAGGGGCTGGACTGCCAAGAAGCTGGATCGCGAAGATGCCGAGAGCTTTGTCCGGAAGAGAAGGGAGCATGGGTACGAGATAGTTGTGGCCCATATGCCGTATTTGCCTAACATCGCGAGCACGGACCCCATGACTTGGAGGAGGTCGGTCAGGAGCCTGGTGGAGGAGCTGGAGAGGTGCGAGGCCTTGGGGATAGAGTACCTAGTCTGCCACATAGGCAGCCACATGGGGAAGGGGTTGGAGAAGGGGATCACACAGGTCGCTAAGGCTGTTGACGAGGCGTTGTCTAAGGTGGAGCCGGGCTGCATGATTTTGCTAGAGAGTATGGCGGGTCAGAAGAACAGCGTCGGCTCTTATTTCCATGAGATCCGAGAGATATTGGACAGGGTTGGTAGCAATGATAGGGTCGGGGTCTGTCTCGACACGTGTCACCTGTATGCCGCCGGCTATGACGTATCTACTCCAGAGGGGCTGGAGCAGACGCTGGAGAGTTTCGACAGAGAGGTGGGGTTGAGCCGGTTGAAAGTCGTTCACCTAAACGACTCCAAGGGCGGCCTGGGTAGCCATCTCGACAGGCACGAGCACATAGGGATGGGGTTCATAGGCGAGAGGGGTTTCGGGGGGATAGTCAACCACAAGGTGCTCAGGACGCTCCCGATGATCTTGGAGACCCCCCAGGACAGCTACGGGGACTACAGGTATGACTTGGAAGTGGTCAGGAGGCTGATAAGGAGTGGTTAGCAGCGTTCGCCAGTTGCTTCGCGTAATCGTGAAGGTATCGCTCTCAGCCACGGCCCTCAAGTTCGTGGCTGTGGGCGTTCTATGCCTCCTGCTGGCGGAGGCGCTTCTCTATCTCCTAGTGGATTGGGTGGGGGTTGACCAGCTCTGGTCTGGCGCTGTCGCCGTCGAGGTCTCGGTCGTGGCGAACTTTGTGATAAACGATTCATGGACCTTCCGCAATGACAGGCCTCCTGGGGGGTTTTTCAGCAGGATGTTAAAGTTTCACCTCACCAGGATTTTCAGCATAGCCCTGAACTTGGGGGCATACAGCTTCATGGTGTCAGTACTGGCTGTGAACTATCTCCTGTCATACTTCATAGCGACGGTGCTGGCGTTCTCCGTGAACTTCCTGACCAGCGTCCTCTGGATCTGGAGGGGGTCGATCGATAGGGTAACTGGTCAGAGCTTTGAGAGGCCGGCCTCCTCAAGGGAGGCGAGCTCTGCTTCTTGAAAACCGAGGGCCCTGAGGCCCTTCGCGATGAGTGTGACATAGGTCTTGGAGGGAGCGACATGTCTCCTCGGGTTCACCGATATGTATGTGTGGGCACTCTCGACACCGCCCTCGGTAGCGACGGATACCTTGATCCTGCTCCGGAGCGCGGGTAGCCCTTGGTACTTGTCGAGCCGCTCAAAGTCTTCGTGCTCTATGATGTATAGCGCACCTGGGACTCTGTGCCCCGGGGCCTCCTCGATCCCGGCTATGCCGCCGCGCCACGCGGCTGAGTAGGTGTCGAAGACGAGCCTATAGTCTTCGAGAATCGCCCTGCTTAGTCCATACCAAGTACCTATTATCCGCTTCATGACCTCTTGGTTAACTGTCACGTCATAGGCGAAGTAGTTAGACCTCAAAGCCACCATACATTTACGTAGCGATGTTATTTGTAGTTTTTAATAGCGGGGTTTGGGCGGCTAGGTTCTCAGAGATGGCCTGGAGGGTGGAGGCGCCGGCGAGGCTTCATCTGGGCTTCGCATCGACCGGTGAGGTCCTCACGCCGTGGTTCGGGATAGGGTTGTCTCTGGAGGAGCCTAGGACGGTGGTTGAGGCGAGACGTCTCTGCAAAGAGGGGATCCTACTGCAGGGACATTTCTGGGATGAGGCTGAGGAAGTCGTCAGGACTCTGTGCCGAGAGCTCGGCGTAGAGGGAGGTGTCAAGATAAGGGTTGAGGAGTCTCCGCCCAGACACGTCGGCTTGGGCACAACCACACAGCTCTATCTCTCCATACTGACAGCCCTATCGCTACTTGTGGGCCGTCGCATCGACGAGGAGGTTCTGGTCAGGAGGGGGTTCGTCGGGGCCTTCTCGCGGGTTGGTGTTGCCGCGTTTAAGAGGGGCGGGTTCATAGTTGACCTAGGTGTGGGGCATGACGCCCGGAGGAGCTATCTGAGCCTCCTGTTCCCGGACGACTGGTGGGTTGTGCTTGCGAGGCCGCTGGGCAAGCATGGCCACCCTAGGAGGGGTGAGGGCGATAAGATCAGGTCGCTTCGCTACGGCCTCGAGCGGGAGCTGAGACTCTCTCGACTCCTCTTCCAGAGGATCATTCCGGGGGTTCTGGAGAGGGAGCTGGAGCTATTCGGCGAGGGGCTGAGCCAGTACCAGAGGACGGTGGGGGAGGCGTTCAGCCACCTCCAGGGAGGTGTCTTTAACCCCGACTCCGCTCCGATCATAGAGATCATGGAGCAGCAAGGCCTCTTGGGGACAGGACAGTCAAGCTGGGGGCCGACCTGCTACGGTTTCACGGAGAGCTTCGCGAGGGCTGAAGAGGCGAGGAGACACCTCGCGGAGTCCTCGGCCTGTGAGGCCTGGATAACGAGGGCCAATAACAAGGGCGCTAGGGCCGTGGAGACGGCGACATAGCGGGGGAGAAGGGTGGTAATTTTTATCTCTGGCCCGCCTGTAGCTCGGGTTAGAGGAATGGACTTCGCCAAACTCGTCAGCTATTACGAGAGGCTTGAGGCCACGACCAAGAGGCTCGAGATGAGGGACATCCTGATCGAGCTTTTCAGGGAGGCTGAGCCCCGCGAGCTGGGGAAGATAGCGTACCTCACCCTTGGACAGCTCTACCCTCCATACGTCGGGATCGAGCTTGGGATGGCGGAGAAGCTAGCGGTGAGGGCGCTGAAGCTGGTTTCGGGGGTTGAGGAGCAGAGGATTGAGGAGATGCTCAGGAAGAGTGGTGACCTAGGCCTCGTCGCAGAGCAGCTCCTATCGTCGAAGCGGACACAGATGGTTCTCAGCCTCGAGCCGCTTACGGTCGAAGGGGTCTACAACACGCTTGAGAGGATCGCGAGGCTGACGGGGGAAGGATCGGTGGACATGAAGGTCAAGGCCCTCTCGGGACTCCTGTCCCAAGCCTCACCGAAAGAGGCGAGATATCTTGTCAGGCTCATCACGGGGAAGATGAGGCTCGGGGTGGCAGACATGACGATAGTGGACGCTCTCGCGAACCTGAGCGGGGTGGAGAAGGACTTGATCGAGAGAGCCTACAACCTTTGCTCCGACATCGGGCTCGTCGCATCCTCAGTCAAGGAGAAGGGGGCCGCTGGTGCTAGCGAGATAGGGATCAGATGCGGGGTCCCTGTGAGGCCGATGCTGGCCGAGAGGCTCTCTTCAAGCGTTGAGATCCTAGAGAAGCTTGGCGGGAAAGGTCTCGCCGAGTTCAAATACGATGGCGAGAGGATGCAGATACATAAGCATGACAGCATGCTGTGGATCTTCTCGAGGAGGCAGGAGAACATAACCTCCCAGTTCCCCGACGTGGTAAAGCTCTGCCTCGGAGGGATAAGGCCCCGCGAAGCCATAATAGAGTGCGAAGCAGTCGCATACGACCCGGACACGGGCGACATGTTGCCTTTCCAAGAGCTGATGCACAGGAGGCGGAAATACGACGTGGAGAAGGCGGCGCAGCTCTACCCTGTCAGCCTCTTCTTCTTCGACCTGCTGCTCGTGGATGGAGAGAGCTACGTCGACCGGCCTCTGCTCGATAGGAGGGAGAGGCTTGGAGAGGCGATCGATGAGTCCGAGAACTTCAGATTGACAGTGGGTCAACTCGTCGATGATCCGGAGGCTCTGGACAGGTTCATGCTGAGCGCAGTCGAGGCTGGCTGCGAGGGCGTTATAGTCAAGGATGTCTCAGCAAAATCCGTTTACAGGGCTGGCGCCAGGGGCTGGCTCTGGATCAAATACAAGCGGAGCTATGTCTCCAAGCTAACGGACACGCTGGACTTGGTTGTGGTCGGGGCCTTCTACGGTAGGGGTAAGAGGAGCGGGAGGCTGGGAACGCTGCTGATGGCGGCCTACGACGATGAGCGAGACACCTTCAAGACGGTCTGCAAGGTCGGGACAGGGTTTAAGGACGAGGACCTCGAGAGGTTGACGGAGATGCTCATGCCTCTAGCCTCGAGGCAGAAGCCGGCGCGGGTCGACTCCATCATGGAGCCTGACGTATGGGTGAGGCCGGAGCTGGTTCTGGAGATAGTGGGGGACGAGATAACTCTGAGCCCGATACACACCTCTGGCTGGGGAGCAATATCTAGGGATACGGGCCTGGCCGTTAGGTTCCCCCGGTTCACCGGGAGGTACAGGGAGGACAAGGCGCCTGAGGACGCAACCACGGTGAAGGAGATCTTGGAGATGTATAAGTCCCAGCTGAAGGCTGTTGTGGGTGGGGAGGGGGAGCAGGCCTGAGCGGTGAGGAGCAGCAGGAGAAGGCGCGGCAGCTAGCCGAGATCAAGGCTTGGATAGAGAGGAGGATGATCGAGCTTAACCAGGAGCTCGATATGCTGAGGAGGATGGGCGAATACGTGGACGAGCAGCTGACCCAGATGAGCTTCAGGAAGGCCGACACGCTGGCTAGGCGTCCCGAGGAGGCTAGGCCCGGACCAACTGCCCCGCCCGTGGCCGAGAAGGCGATCGTCAGGTCTGTGAGGAGTAGGACCGGGGTTAATCTCGCCACGGTCAGCTACACTCGTGACGAGGTGAGGTTTCAGCTCAGCCCTGCGGTCGAGCTGATGAGCGACGACAAGCCCTTCACTTCCTTCCTACTTAGAAAGGTGTTGGACCCGATGGCTGATGAGGACCGGAGGAAGGTTGAAGCTGGTGAGCTGGACGAGGCCAAGGCCCTCAGCTACGACATCGTCTACGACGGTGACCGCGTCAAGGAGATACTTGTCAGGAATTATAAGGGCGAGGCCCGGCTGAGGGAGCTGATAAACTCTGTCCGCTGGACCCTGGAGACGGTCTCGTCTAGATAGAGCGCTATACGCCGCCCGTTATCGGAGTAACACTTATCAGAGCCACCCGGGAGCTTAGGGGTAGGCGTTGAGGAGCCTCCTCCCCTTTGCGCTGGCCTTCCTAGCCCTTGCCCTAGCCCTAGTGCTTCAGGGCGAGGTCGCTGAAGCGTCTTTGGGAACCATCACGATAACGGTGCGCGACTACCACGGCAACCCGCTCCCAGACGCCTTCGTTTGTCTCAGGAACGAGACGGCGTGCTACCAGGCTAAAACTGACAGTAACGGCAGGGCAACTTGGAGCAGGATGAATCTCACAAAGCTATACAACTTGAACGTCACGCATCTCGGCATAATGGTTAGACAGATTCTGGGCTGGAACTATTCAAGGGCTGCGGACCCTAAAGACATCCGTACGGGCGTCTTCGACGTAAAGGTCTGCGTCGTTTCTGCCGGAGGCCTAGAGGCCGTCCAGGGCGCCAGCGTCGGGATAAGAAGCGGCGAGACCGACCCCGATGTTAACAGGAGGTCCACGTCCCAGAGCGACGGCTGCGTGACCTTCCAGAGGCTACCCGGCAACGGGACCAGCTATCAGGTCAACGCGACGTTCCTTCACCAAGTCTTCAACCTAAGGATTGAGGGGCCGACGATCGATCTTTCTTTAGACCATGATAACTATGACAGAACGGTCGTTGAGCTGCCGCTCTACCGTCTCAGACTCACGCTTCAAGACAGGTCTGCCAGGCCGGTCAGAGACTTGACGGTCAACCTCTGGAGGGGCGAGAAGGCTGGGCCGCCACAGCTAAGCCAGACAAGCGATGCTTCAGGGCTGGTCGCTTTCAGGCTCCTTCCCGCCGGCAGATACGTCTATGAGGCATCCTATAGGGGGGACGTCATATACAGGGTTGATCCTCCGGAGAACCTTGACAGAAACAGGGATAGGCCCATCACTTTACCGCTGACTCCCGTCACGGTGGAGCTCTACGACCAGAAGAACAAGCCTCTCACGGCCTATCCGCCTCCGGGCTTTAGGCTGACTATAAGGTTCTTCGCCGACGCGAGGCTGTACTTCGAAGATATAGTGCAGTCCAACACCGTTATCAGCGCCGGATACGTTTATGACGAGCGCGACTATAGGCTGACAGTCCTGTTCGAGGGCCAGGAAGTCTTCTCGGGAATCGTCAAGGCCGACGACGTAAGGTCGGGGCGCGTACAGGCCAAGATACGCTTCGGCGACTTCTCCATCACCCTCCAAACGGAGGGACTGTATGGGAACCTGCCGAGGATCATGCAGAGGGCTGTCCTGCGGCTTCAGGCAGGGACATACTCGCTGCAGGAGGCGTTCGGCGGAGGCTTGACCTCAACGCTGAGGGATAAGCCCCTCGTCCAGTACAGCTACCAACTCGTCGTCGACGGCTCGGTGGTGGGTGAGGGCATGGTGGCCCCAGTACACGGCGAGTCAAGACAGGTAAGGCCTACTACTTATCCGCTGAGACTCAACGCCTCGTCCCTCGACCAGCGGCCCGTGGCGGGGCGTCTCAGGATAATGTACGGCAACGAGCTGGTTGGGGAGCTCGACCTCCCCAGAGACGGCGCGGCTATAGAGGGCCTTGTCAGGCTTCCATACCGCTATCTCTTCACCTATAAGGGTGTAGAGGTGGCGAGCGGGGCGGTCGAGCCGCAGGACCTCGAGCCAGGCAGGTACATCATCCCTGCCGCGGTGGGTGATGTTAGGGCGCGGATCCTCGACAACGCGGGGAAGGAGCCCCTCAGGGGGGCCCTAGCAACCCTCACGGTCGCGGCCTACGCGGCTGAGGGGGCGACAGACGACGAGGGCAGGGTCCTTTTCCCCGACGCCCCTATCTCGGCGGCCTTCCTCACAGTCTACTATCATGGGGTTAAGGTGTACTCGGCTCCTCTCACGTTTACTCCCCAGGCGCGTGAGGCCGAGATCAAGGGAACAGGCGTCTACGACATCGGGCTGAGGGTCCTGGACGGCGTCGGGGATCTGCTTAGAGGCGCGGAGGTTAAGATCAACGTGGGGACGCTCACGATCACTAGAACCATAGAGCAGGAAGACGTACTCGCGCTACCCCTAATGCCGAACGGCACGGCCACAATCACGGTAACTTACCTAGGCATGCAGGTGTACAGCGCCTCTCACCGGATCCTTAGGAACAATGAGCTCATAGAGGTCGCCGCTAAGGTCTACCCTCTCTCCCTCGAGATCTACGCTAGGACAAGCGGGGGGACGGCACCCCTCGACGGCGCCATGGTCAATATCCTTGCTGAGGACAGGGGAGTAGCTGCGATCCAGGCTAGGAACGGTAGAGCAAGCGTGAAACTACCTGCGGGAGGTTACGTTATCTATGTGAGCTACCTCGGGGCAAGGGTCGGGGACCGTCTTGTCTCGCTGACCGGGAGCCAGAAGCTCGTCCTTGAGACATCGGTATACGAGGTTAGGTTCACCGCTCTGAGCCTGGACGGGTCCCCGGTCGCTGACTTGGAGCTCGCCATAACTGGTGAGGATGAGGGCGTGGCCGCGGTGGTCAGGACCAGGGAGGATGGGTCGGGATCCATCCTGTTGCCGGAGGGCACTTACACGGTTGGGTATGGCGAGGGGGAGAGCAGGAACACCGTCAGGGTTAGAGTCAGCTCAGTCTCCAACTGGACGGTGCTGCATGGAAACCTCCGCGCCTACAGGCTCGTGCCTCTGGTCGCTGCGCCGTTATTATTCGCCATATCTATATTTGGGTTCTACTCATCCTTCAAGCTGAAGTCGGCGGTGCGGCGCGAGCCGGCTCAGAGAGGCGCGCAGGAGAGGAGAGAGAGGGAGACCTCATGGGTTCCGAGGGAGAGGAGAAGACTGAGGCGAAACGTCTGAGCAGAACAAGGCAGATAGTTAAGGTCGTCATCCCCTACGCGGCTGTGCTCGTCGGGGCCCTAGCAGCCTATTACGTGCTAGGACTCTCCCTCGGTACAGACACGCCGCTAGTGGTCGTGCCCACAGGCAGCATGAGGCCCGTGATAGAGGTGGGCGATATCCTCGTGATACAGGGCGTGAGGCCTGAGGAGATCAGGGCGGACCCCTTGAACGGCGACGTGATAGTCTTCTGGCAGCCCGGCAGCAACATCAGGATAGTCCACAGAGCCATCGAACGGGGCCCCCTCGGCGTGATAACTAAGGGCGACGCCAACTCCTACCCCGACTTCTTCTCTCCCGTGCCCTACGATCTCGTCATAGGGAGGTGGACAGGGATCAAGATCCCCTACTGGACGGGGCTCGGCTACCTCGCTCTCATACTCCGAGGCGAGCTCTACCGCCCCCTCGGCCAGATAATCTGGCTCACCATCATAGTGCTGGTGATCCTATCCTTCAGGGACCTATTCTCCCCTCCAAAGCGGAGAGCCTATCCCTGAGGACCCTCGCAAGATCCTTGAGCGGCCAAGCCCCCCCAAGCCTCGAGGCTGTCTCGACCAGCTCACGGGCCTCGGCCAGAAGCTTCCTCGCCTCTTCAACCCTACCCATCGAGGCATAGGGCTCGACCCTGCTCGCGCGAACAGCCGCCTCGACTAGACATCCCGCTGAGCGGCTGTAGGGTCTGGGGACGACCAGCCTATACTTCAGGCCCACTGGCCGGCAGAGCGTCTTCAGCCACACATCATCCCTCGATACCGCGACGACCCTGAACTCCACCACGGCGAGAGCGTCGGCTAGCGAGGAGGCGTCGATGCGGGTGGCGGACTCCGTTTTAAGACTTAGGACTCCGAGATCTAGGGCCGCCTCCACTATGTACTCCGGCGTAGTGATGTTCAGTGTCCCGCACATTCTGCTAAGTAGATTCTGGCCCGTCTGGGATGAGGAGTGGGGCTTGAGCTTGATCGCGTCTCCCCCTTCGCTGACGCTGAAACCCATGGCGGCCACGTGAGGGCTACCGTCTGGGTTTCGCGTCGCCACCACGCCCTCGTAGTGGACCCTCTCCTCCAGCCCGAGGATCCTCGAGAAAGCATCGGGGTCACCGCTCACCCACGAGCCGCCAGAAGCATCCATCAAGCATCCACCCTCTATCCGAGGGGGAAGCTCTGCTCAATAACCGTTTAATAACTGGGGCCCTGGTGACTACAGGCGTGGCGGGCGAGGAGGTAGTCTACCACGTGAGGACAGGGGCTGGAGAGGTCGAGAAGATTCTTCTCACGGACGAGGTCGCCTCGAAGGCCAACATACTCACAAGAGACGCGGCGACACTCCTAGGGAAGGAGGGCACTTACATACGCGTGATAGGGACGGAGGAGCAGCTGAGACGGGTGCAGGAGCTTCTTGAGGGGAAGGCGAGGAGGGTCGAGGAGGACGAGCTTCGTGAGGTATTGCGGAAGATAAAGGAAGAGGACGAGAAGGCCCTCGAAGGGTTCGGCAACATATTCCTGTGACCGGCCCGCTCCTCCAACACTTATATCAAGACAGCCGGCCGCTAGAATTATGGAGGGGCGGGGGTGGCCGAGCCAGGTCAAAGGCGGCGGGCTTAAGATCCGCACAACAGTTGAAGGGATGTGAGACCCGCTCCCGCAGGCCAGACTTGAGTGGGGCGGAAGGGTTCGTGGGTTCGAATCCCACCCCCCGCAAAGTTATGCTCAGGCATCTAATCCTAGCAGCTTCTCCTCAGAGGGCTTTCGCGGGATTTTAGACAGAATGTTGGGCCCTAGAGCGGGTTGATGCGGATATTTTTCCGAGGATCCTAAAAAGTAGGATCGGCTACTCATTGAGCGTTTCTCTACTCTGCTCCCAGTATGAAGAACGCTATCGCGATTCCGTAGATGGCGAGCGCCTCCCCGAACGCTGCGATGATGATCGCCACGGTCCTGACCTCAGGCCTCTCAGCCGCCGCGGCGAGACCCGCCGATCCTGCCCGCGAGATCGCGAACCCGGAAGCCAAGACCGCTGCCGCGAAGGCGATAGCTGCCGCAAAGACCTTGCTGAAGAGGGGCGTCGCTGCTTCAGCCGCGAAGGCTATCGGAAGCGCTAGAAGAACTAGGGATCCGGCGACTAACAGCGCGGTCCTAAGTTGCATCTTGCCTCGGGATTTAGGGGGATAAGCCCACATATATACCCGACTAGTGCCGTATCGTCCGCTCGTTAGACCGCCCCTCATCTCACCCCAGATCCTCCGGACTTCGTCACATAACGAGTAGGATGGGAAAATAGATATTATGGCCGTTTGTTGAATGGCGCGATGGTCGTAAAGGTTGGTGAGAAAGCGCCGGATTTCACCCTCCTAGACCAAGACAGGAAGCCGCGAAGCCTCAGCGAGTACCGTGGAAAGAAGGTAGTGCTGGCCTTCTACCCGGGAGCCTTCACCTCCGTCTGCACCAAGGAGATGTGCACCCTACGCGACAGCCTCGCAAACTTCTCGCGTCTAGACGCATCTGTGCTAGGGATAAGCGTCAACGACCCCTTCACCCTGAAGGCCTTCGCGGAGAGTAACAAGCTGGGGTTCACGCTCCTCTCAGACTACAGCCGAGAGGTCTCCCGGACCTACGCGGGCCTTCACGAGGACTTCATAGGCATGAAAGGATACAGCGCGGCGAAGAGGGCCGTCTTCATAATTGATAGGACCGGCGTCGTCAGATATGCTTGGGTCTCGGAGGACCCCCTAAAGGAGCCCGACTACAGGGCGATAGAGGAGGAGCTAGGTAGGATCAACTGAGCATAACCGTGCCGCCGTCGATCACTATCACCTGCCCATTAACGAAGCTGAAGAGGTCAGAGGCGAGGGCTAGAGCCACACTAGCCACCTCCTTGGGCTCGCCCCACCTCCCCATAGGCGACTCCGCCGCGAGTTTCCTCTTCTCGCTAGGCTTAAGCTTGTCGTAGGTGGGGCCTGTCTTTATGTTGCCCAGCGCAAGAGCATAGGCCCTCACTCTATAGTGATGGTATTCGGCCGCTATTGCCTTGACCAGCCCGATCACCGTGAGCTTCGCCAAGGAGTAGGCCGCGCCGAACCTATACCAGGTTATGGCTGGCGTCGATGATGTGAGGATCACGACGCCGCCGTTTTTCCTCATTGCATGGAGCGCGGCCTTGGTCAGGCGGAGGGCGGTGTAGAAGTCTGCCTCCATTATCCTCTTGACATCATTCTCGTCAAGCTGGGCGATGCTGCTGTACCAGATCTTAGGGTCCAGCCTCGCGCCCACGTAGCTGATTAGGACGTCTAGTCCTCCCAGTTTTCTTAGGGTCTCTCGGATCGCCTGCTCCGCACCTGCCGGTTTCTCCAAGTCCGCCGCCACCGTCAGCGGCCTTCCCGCCACTACTGCTATCTCGTCGGCCAGCCTTTTCAGGATTAATCGCCGCCTCGCTACTAGGGCGAGCCTCGCCCCATGCTGCGCGAAGAGCCTCGCCGTCTCCTGGCCTATCTCGCTGGTGGCCCCCGCTATCAGGCACCTCTTCCCCGAGAGCATCATGGCCATGACCTTCCATTAAGCGCCGTTTATCCTTTCCGGGAGAGGCCTTTCCTGAGACAGGCGAGGAGACGTAGACCACGCCTTTGCCGTCGACCTCACGGAACACCCAGCCTCGCGTGAGGAAGCGTACGGCCAGGACTGGTCGGGGGGTGAAGGACTCCCCACAGTGCGGGCACATTACCCTGAACAGCTCGGTAAACTTCAGAAGCCTCTCCAACTGCTCAGGCCTCACGTAGATCCTCTCCCTGTTGGTCGACTTGACCTCCAGAGCATAGAGCTCGCCGCCGTCTACCACGAGGAGGTCGGGCTTGTAGACCTTCCCGGTCCCGCTCCCCGGTGTCCGAACGGCATAATAGCCGGGGACGCCCAAGTCCACGAATCTCCTCATCAGGTAGTACTCTCCCTCATACCCGATCCTCAGCCTGTATCTCCGCCTATACCGGGAGGCGGGGCGCCTGGGCATAGGCCTAGAGCCCTCCTTAACGTATTTATTGGTTGCCAGCCATAGTGGAGGCGAGGTCGCGCGGATCTTACCTCATCATCTAGGTGGGCGGGCCATGTCTCGCGGTGTGAAATCATTAAATAGCTGACGCGCTCTGGAGTGTCGCTTAAACTGTCATGAGACGGGCGGGTCACCTAACGGCTCTCTCTATCGGCCATCTGGTCAACGATCTCTACGGGACCGTCCTGCCGCCGCTCTATCCCCTCCTCATGAGGCTTTACGGGCTCACATACAGCCTAGTCGGGCTGTACGCTGCGGCCTACCTCATCTCCTCCGCTATGCTCCAGCCCCTCTTCGGGCATGTCTTCGACAAGCATAAGCCCAAGGTCATGCTCCCGTTATCGATTCTACTGGGTGGCGTGGGCATAGGTCTGCTGGGCCTCGTCAAGGACTATGTCCTCTCTCTCCTCCTAGTTGCCGCCGCTGGCACCGGGTCGGCGATCTTCCACCCCGTCGCGTCGGCGTACTCATCCTACGAGTCGAGCAGGAGAGGCCTCTACTTCTCCATCTTCATGATAGCGGGGAGGGTTGGGGCGCTCGTAGCTCCTTTCCTAGCGCTTTCGCTGGTGGGCCTGCTGGGAATGGAGGGGCTGCTGCTCCTCATCATACCGGCCTTAGCCCTGCTATACTTTCTCTTCAGGGTGGAGGGGTTTGAGGAACCTTTGCCGAACGGAGTAAATGGGTCGCGCTCAGAGCAAGTGATACAGCCGCTGAGCCTAGGAGTGCTCCTGCTGACCGGGCTCGTCGCTCTGGCTGGGGTCAGCGCACACGTAGCCGCTATGAGTATTCCCAGCTTTATCTCTCTGTTGGGGGTTAGTCGTGGCCTGGGCCAGGAGTTCGGCGGCTTGCTCTTGACGGCCCACTTCTTGGGCGCGATCATAGGGGTTCCCGTCACGGGCTGGCTCTCAGACATTAAGGGTAGGTACCAAGTGGCTCTGCTCGTCCTCGGCTCGTCATCAGCTCTCCTCATACTACTCCCGTCGCTTGACCCCGGTTGGATGCTCTTGGTCGTCACTTTCCAGGGTGCGGGCTTCGTCTCGATGACCACGCTCCTCATCTTGATCATGCATGAGATCATGCCGAGCAGGAAGGGGCTGGCGACGAGCGTGATCTACGGTGTCGCGCTCGGGGGTGGGGGTCTCTCCACACCACTCATCGGCTACCTGATAGACTTGGGCGGCTTCTCCTACGGCTTCACGGTACTCTCCTTGGTCGGTCTCCTCTCCCTTATACCGCTCTCGCTTGTTTGGAGGCTCAGATCAAGGGCGAGTTAGAGGCCGCTAGAGAGTCGATCTACTCTTCGCGGGTGTAGGGCTTGCCGAGGGCCGCGGGAGCCGGGATCCTCCCCCGCGTCGCGAGCGAGACAACCACGAGGGTTAGGATCGTTATCAGGTAGGGAAGCATCATCACAAGCTGGGGTGTCTCGGCGCCTAGCCCGCGGAGCTGGACGCGGAACTGAAGCGCCTCCAAGGCCCCGAACAGCAGAGAAGCCCCCACGGCCCTCAGGGGACTCCATGACGCCAAGATGACTAGGCTCAGAGCGATGAAGCCCCTGCTCCGCGTCAGGTCCTCGACCCAGAAGGGTTGGTAGCCCGTGAAGAGGTAGGCACCCGCGAGCCCGGCGAAGGCGGAGCCGACGATCAGGGCCAGGTACCTGGTCAGGAACACGTTGATGCCCGAGGAGTCGGCCAGGGCGGGATTCTCCCCGACGCTCCTCAGCGAGAGGCCCCATCGGGTCCTGAAGATTATGAGCCACGCCAAAACGGCCGATATCAAGCCGAAGTAAACCAACGCGTTCTGTGTGAAGAGCGCGCGCCCGAGGACCGGTATACCGCTGAGGGGGCCGAGGTTCAGCTCTTGGAGCCTCGGAGCCTGTTTCAGCTCCGCGAGGTACCCTGGAACCGCAGGGTTAAGGGTCTCCAGCACATACCTCGCCACCTCCGGTGCTCCTACGAAGCCGCTGAGCCCAAGCCCAAGCCAAGTGATCGCCAGACCAACGACGACCTGGTTCAGCCTCAGGGACACCGATAACGTTGCGTGGAAGAGGCCGACAAGCGCGCCCAGCGCGGCCGCGCCCAGTAGAGCGGCGAGGTGCCCGTAGGCGAGTGTGAGGAGGAAGGATGATACGGCGCCTATCGCCATTATCCCCTCGATGCCGAGGTTGATCACTCCCGACCTCTCTGTTATGGACTCGCCGACGGCTGCTAGGAGGTAGATCGTCCCGGCCGCTACTGCGCTGGAGAGGAGGGCTTCGACAAAGGCTAGGGCCTCCTGCACTAGCCCCCACCCCCGCCCCTACGGGCTATCCGAAGCCTGTGCCTCTTCCAGAACTCGGCGAGGATCGTGGTTATGAATATCATCGCGATAATTATCTTGACGCCGGCCCTCGGCATCTGGATGGAGGCCTGTAACACATCGCCAGAGGTCAGAAGCATGCCGAACAGCAGCGACGAGAAGGAGACGGTTATCGGGTTGAGGCCTCCGAGAAGGGCGGCGATTATCGCGTGGTAGCCGTATCCAGGGGAGGCCCCGGGCCTCAACCTTCCTATGAGGTTACCGGCTACCACGAGTCCCGCCAGGCCGGCCAGCATCCCCGAGATCAGTACGCCCTTCAGCACCACGGATCCTGTGCGTATACCGGCGTACCTCGAGGCGTAGGGGTTTAGTCCGACCACCTTAGACTCGAAGCCGAAGACCGTGTAGTTGAAGACTAGTAGAGTTGTGAGGGCGCAGGCCGCTGATACGGCTAAGAAGACCGCCCACTCGGGTGTGCCGGGGGGAGCTAGCTTGGCCTCGGGCGGGAACGGGATCGTCTGGGCGAAGCCATACCCGGTGGGGTCCTTCCAGGGCCCGTGTACGAGGTAGTCGGCTAGAAGAATCGCCGTGTAGTTTAGCATGAGCGTCGTGATGATCTCGTTAGCCCCTACCCGTATCTTTAGGGCCGCAGGTATGAGGCTCCAAAGGCCCCCGGCGAGGGCGGAGGCGGCCACTGCGAGGAGCAGGAGCAGGGGCCCTCCCGGCAAAATCCCCCCGTAATTCAGCACGACAACACCTGTCGCGGCGATCATCCCCATGTAGAGCTGTCCCTCCGCGCCGATGTTCCAGAAGTTGAGCCGATAGGAGTATGAGAGCCCTATTGCGGCGAGGATTATGGGTGTGGACTTCCTGAAGATCTCCTCCACCATCGTCGGGCTGAGGACAGACCTCCCGAAAGCCGAGTATATCTCCAGGGCGCCATACCCGAGGAGCTGGAAGATCGCCCCCGAGAGCAGGAAAGCCATAGCCAGGAACAGCAGGGTCACTAGGGCTGATCGCGCCCTAGAGAGTTCGGGGCGTCGCTCGAGCCTTATGCTCAGAGAGCCGGCTAGAGGGATGTTAAGACGACGCATTGACGGCCACTCCCCTCGACATCAGGGCCCCGAGATCCTCGGGGGAGGCCTCGCCTCTGCCCAGTACGCCTACGACCCTTCCGTCATACATCACGGCGATCCTGTCGCTCAGTTCGAGAACCTCGTCTATATCCTCGCTCACGAACAAGACTCCTATCCCTCTCTCGCGGAGACGCATCAGCACCCTTTTGATCTGCTCGGTGGCAGCTATGTCGAGACCCTTTGTGGGGTAAGCCGCGACCACAAGGCGCGGATTTGTCGTCTCTAGCTCCCTTCCGAGGATTAGCCTCTGGACATTGCCGCCCGAGAGTGTTGAGGCCTTTGAGCGGAGCGATCCGACCTCGACCCTGAACTCGCCCACCACCTTCCGCGCCCTCTCGACGACTCTCCCCCACCTGACAAATCCGAGCCTACCGGTGAAAGGCGGGTATCTCGCGACCCTGAGGGCTACGTTCTCGTAGATGGAGAGCTCGGGGACTATGCCCCACTTCTTGCCTTCGGGGGGGATATAGGTGATTCCGAGCTCCATCAGTTTTCGAGGCATGGCGCCCGCCACTTCCACTCCTCTGAAGATCACGCGTCCGGAGAGCGGCTTCCTGATCCCCGTAATGGCCTCGACGAGCTCCACCTGACCATTCCCGCTGACTCCTGCTATTCCTAAGATCTCCCCACCGTATACGTCGAGGTCGACACCCTTGACGGCGAGGACCCCCTTGTCCCCCATCACCCTTAGACCCCTCAGCGAGAGTAGTAGCTCGCGCTCCTTCGCCCCTGTTTGCGGCAGGGGGATATCAAGCCCCGACGCGTTTATCCCCACCATGGCTGCGGAGAGCTCCTCTATGTTCGTCTCCCGCGTCGGCTTAGTCAGCACTACCCGCCCCTTCCTCATGACGGTGACCCTGTCGCTCACGGACATGGCCTCGTTCAGCTTGTGGGTTATCAGGACGACGCTTTTCCCCTCTTCAGCCATCCTCCTGAGGGTCTTGAAGAGCATCCGGCTCTCGATCGGTGTAAGAACGCTGGTCGGCTCGTCGAGGAGGAGTATATCGGCGCCCCTGACCAGGAGCTTAAGTAGCTCGACCTGCTGTTTCTCACCGGGGGAGAGCTGTCCGACCCTCGACCTCGGGTCGATCGCCCATCCATAACCCTCTATGATAGCCCTTAGCTCCCCCTCCAACTCTCTCCAGCGAGGCAAGAAGTTGAGCTCGGGATGGTTGAGGAAGACGTTCTCAACCACCGAATGGCCATCAATCAGCCTGAAGTCCTGATGCACCATCCCTATCCCAAGCCTGATAGCGTCTCGAGGACTCCCTATCGTCACGGGCGCCCCCCTCACCTTGATCAGGCCGCTGTCGGGCCTGTAGATCCCGTAAAGAATGTTCATGAGCGTCGTCTTGCCCGCGCCATTCTCCCCAAGGAGGGCATGGACTTCACCGGGATATATGAAGAAGTCTACGTGATCGTTGGCCAATACGAGGGGGAAGCTCTTGCAAATACCCCTCATCTCGACAACGGGGGAGGAGCCCGGAGAGTCGGGGGACATGTTCACGGCGCCACGTCTTAAATGGTGTGAAGCCTCCTCTTAAAGGGAGTTTACAGCGAAAGCGGCAATTTGATTTATCCGCGCAAAATGCGCGAACGCGTAAATTTAACCGGCATGAGAAAGCCAAGCTTTTAACTACCCGTGAACATCTGAGGAGCGATGAAAAAGGAGAACGTAAGTAGGAGGCGTTTTCTGTCAGGCGTATCTAGGGCGGCAACCGTCGGGGGCTTGGCTGCGGGCCTAGCCGTTGGGGGAGTGGCTGGGTATCTGGCCGGACAGTCGGCCGCGCCAATCGTGACCCGCACCCAGACCGTGACGACGGAGAGAGTTCGGGCCGTAAAGGCTGGCTACTTCTACCCGGGCCCGGCTAAGGACTATGGCTGGTCCTACGCCCACGATGTCGGCAGAAAATTCGCTGACTCCGCGATCCCTGGGAGCTCTAGCGCCTACATCGAGTTTGTCCCAGACCCGGAGGCCTCCTCGGCGATAAAGAGCCTACTCGAACAAGGCGCAGACCTAGTCATCGCCTGCAGCTTCGGCTACATGGAGGCCATGGCTGAGGCGGCTAGAAGAAACCCCGACAAATACTTCGTACACATCTCGGGCTATATGAGCGGCGCGGCTCCCGAGCCATACCGGACTACACCGAATATGAGCGCGGCCTTCGCCGAGTTCTACCAGCTCTATTACCTGAACGGCCTCGCGGCTGGCGCTGTAACACAGACCGGAGTGGTCGGGTACGTCGGAGCCTTCCCCATACCTGAGGTAGTGCGGCACATAAACGCCTTTGTCCTCGGAGCAAACGTGGCGTACAAGAGGCGGACGGGTAAGAACATCAAGGCGCATGTGGTCTGGATAAACTCTTGGGTCGATCCACCTAAGGCTAGGGAGGCCGCCATCGCCCTGATCGAGGACACGAACGCGGACGTACTTGGATACACCGAGGACACTCCCACAGTTCTCCAAGTGGCCGAGGAGTACACCACGCAGAAGGGGAGACGCGTATGGAGCTTCAGCCACTACAGCGACATGACAAGCTTCGGACCGAACGCCCACCTGACGGGACAGATAGTCAACTGGGGGCCGCTATACGCATACTTCTACAGGAAGGTCGCGACAAACAGCTGGGAGCCCGTCGACATCTGGACAAGGCTAGGGGACATGACTCCCTGGAGGTGGCGGAGACCGGTTGAGCAGAGCCTCGCTGGAAAGCCGGAAGGCACCGTCTACTTGGCGCCGCTGCACCCCGCGATACCCGCAGAAACGGTCCGAGAGATAGTGCAGAGGTACGAGGAGATGAAGGAACTGATCTTTGAGCCCTTCTCGCCTGAGGGGAACCTTGGGGAGCCGATAAGGGACCAGGACGGCAAAGTCAGGATAGGTATCGGACAGCGGGCAGACAGAGAGTTCCTGTGGGGCGATAAGACAATGAACTTTTTCGTAGAATACATAGAGTCGCCGTTCCCGAGATAAACACGGCGCGACTTATCCGAGTCCTACTCTTCAGGATTTTTTGGAGAGGGGCTGGCAAGGGTTTTTAGCGCGCGTCTCATTCTGCGTTTCGTGAAGCGGGTGTATCTCGGTGTCGCGATCCCGCACTTCGGGAGGAACCTCTCACGCGAGTCTGTTTACACGATAGCTGAGGCCGCGGAGAGACTCGAATATGACTCGATATGGACAACCGACCACGTGGCTATTGACTCCGCTAACTACTACCCCTACGGCAAGATATACGAGAGCATAGCGACTCTGGCCGCGGCCGGGGCCGTAACCGAGAGGGTCAAGATAGGCACGTCCATAATCGTGCTACCTATGCGTAATGCGGTCCTAACCGCCAAGCAGCTCGCCACGATCGACTCGCTCACCGACGGCAGGCTGATCGTTGGACTCGGCGTGGGGTGGTGCGAGAAGGAGTTCGCCAACTTGGGCGCCTCTTTCCGGGGGCGTGGAAGACATATGGACGAGGCCATCAGGCTGTTGAGGACCGTTTGGAGTAACGAGCGCCCAGCCTTCAGGGGCGAGTTCTACAGGATCGCGGACGCGGTCTTCGAGCCTCCACCCTCCCAGCGCGGCGGCCCACCGATATGGATTGGAGGCAACAGTAGGGTGGCGTTAAAGAGAGCAGTCAAGCTTGCGGATGGTTGGCACCCAACAGGCATCCATCCAGATACCTTCAGGGAGATGGTTGCGCTTGTACCCACCGAGATACAGCGGAGCTTCACGCTCTCCGTTAGGCTCACCGTGGAGCTGGATGGGAAAGGGGTAAGGGAGTACACCTCGCCGCAAGGCGAGAGGCGCGTAATATTGGGTGGCAGGGAGAGCGAGTTATCCGACTATCTTTCACAATACGTAAGATATGGCGCGAGCCACCTAGTTCTGTACTTTGGAGACACAAGCCCGGACAAGTATGTTGAGAGGATGGCGAGCTTCGTTAGAGACGTGTATCCCTCCGTCGCCACCTAAGACCATTACTGCTCCGCGATATAGAATGGCTGTGACTTGATGACGCGTGTGGTTACTAGGACGTTCATCTCCCGGACACCCTTGACCTTCTTTATCCTGTCGATGAGGCTTTGAAGCTCGTTGAGGTCTCGAAGCATGGCCACTGCTATGATGTCGTATTCGCCGCTGAACTGGTACATGTTGAGTATCTCGCTCCAGGACCTCAGCTCCTCTATGGCTTTCTCCCTATACTCAGCTTCGAGCTTTATCATGAAGGCCGCCGAGACCCTCAGGCCTAGCTTCCTCGGATCGAGAACGGGCACGAACCCCCTTATGACCCCCCTCCTCAGGAGACGCCTGATCCGGAACCTTACTGTGTTCTCCGGCATCCCTGTCTTGACCGCGATCTCCGATGCTGTGGCCCGCGCGTTCTGCTGGAGGACTCTGATTATAGCCATATCCCTCTCGTCGATCTCCTCCACGTTATCCACCATCCGATCCTCTACGGGGGGGATGTACTTATTCCTTGAACGGGCCTTGCCGGCGCATTGCACGCCTGATATTCGTCCATATCATCACTACGAAGAAGGCTAGCGTGGCCACAGCCGCGATGGCTCCTCCGGAGCTGATCGAGATGTAGTAGGATAGGTAGAGACCCGCCACCACCGAGGTCACCCCTACGGCGACGGAGATCGCCAGCATCTCTGTGAAGTTTTTCGCCACTAGCTGGGCCGTAGCTCCCGGCGTAACGAGGAGGCACACAACCAGTATGATACCGACGGTGCTGAGGGCGCTTACTATCGATAGCGAGAGAAGTATCATCAAGATGTAGTGTATAACGGTCGTCCTCACGCCCACCACTTTGCTGAAGACGGGGTCAAAAGTGTAGGCAACTATCTCCTTGAGGATCGAGCCTATCAGCAGTAGCGCGACACCTCCAACGGCGGCGGCCAGGTAGAGGTCTTGGATAGAGATGCTCATAGGGTTTCCGAAGAGGAGATGGAATATGTCAACGGTCGGCCTAATGGTACTTATTATCACGAGACCCGCTGAGAAGGCACCAGTCATCACCACTCCGATCGCGGTGTCGTTCCTGATCCTTGCCCTCGACTCGACGAGACCTATCAGGACAGAGGAGCCGACACCGGCTAGGATCGCCCCTATGAAGTATGGAAAGTCTAGGATTAGGGCTATCGCTATTCCCGGGAGAACCGAGTGCGATATCGCGTCGCCTAGGAGTGACCACCCCCTCAGCACGACGAAGCTGCTCAGTACGCAGCAGGTCACCGCGACCAGCAACGTTGTTATCAGGGCTACACGCATGAACTCGTAGCCCAGGGGCTCGGCGAGGAGGTCGAGCAATCCCTACCTCCACCCCGCGATCCTCTTTATGTCGTCAAGATGGAGCGCCACGATGGATTCCCCATAGGTCTTTGAGAGGTTCTCCGAGGTGAGGACCTCCTGTGGCGGGCCATAGGCTATCAGCCTGTTCTTGATGAGGGCGACATAGTTGAAGAGCTCTAGCGTGGCGCTTATGTCGTGGGTCGAGACCACGATCGTCTTCCCGCTGTCTCTCAGGCTGCTCAGTATTTCGAGTAGCTTCGCCTCGGAGGGTGCGTCGAGGCCTGAGATGGGCTCGTCGAGCAGGTAGATCTCGCCTCCCTGGCATATCGCGCGGGCAAGGAATGCCCTCTGCTGTTGCCCTCCCGAGAGCTCCGAGAGCCTCCTATCGGCGAGCTCCTCGAGCCCCACGAGGCTTAACGCCTCAGAGACCTTGTCGTCCTTCAGGTCGAGCCACCTGAAGAGCCCGCGCCTCCTTATGCCTCCCATCGCCACTAGCTCCCTAACAGTGATCGGGTAGTCCCAGTAGACCTCCTCTCTTTGTGGCGTGTAAGAGATAAGGCCTCGGGCCTTGGAGGGCTCTCTCCCAAGAACCCTTAGGGTTCCGGCGGTGGGTTTAAGCAGCCCGGCGAGAAGCCTAAGGAGGCTTGTCTTGCCCGAGCCGTTCGGCCCGATCAACGCTATCATCTTCCCGCTGGGCGAGTCTAAGGATACGTCCTCCAGCGCCTTAACGGTGTCGTATCTGAGCGACACGTTCCTGACCTCTAACGCCTTCATCAACACCACGGATTAGACATATCTACCCTCTAGATTAGGCTAACTCATGCTTCGTGTCTTGGGTATCCGTATAGTGTTGTTTGTCCTTTTCCTCTGAATATTACCTCGTTGCCCCATAAGTCCAGTTGTATAGGAATCCTAACATGTTGTTGGCCTAGTAACTGTTTTATCTTTGACTTCTCTCTTCTTTGAGGCTGTTTATGTTTGTTAGGGCGTAGTATATCTCTTCCTGCCTGTGGGTTGCTTGGTGGGGGCCGTGAGGGGATATTAACGAGTCCGCTCGAGGGACTCCATAGGAGGTGAGAAGAATGAGGGAGGAAGAGGCTGGGAATGTTTTAACCCCCGCCTTCGGGGACGGTGCGGAAAAGCCTATGGAGAGGGCCGCTCCCGGACCACAGCACAGAGAGACTCCGGTCATCTCCCGGAGGAGCTATGAGAAGCGGCCGCGAGAGGGGAGGGGTAGGACGGTCTTCGTGGACTTTGGACGGAACAGGGTTTACGCTCTTCCGGAGGACGGTGAGGAGGTTACAGTATTCGGCGACTTCGTGGAGATGGTTGAGGGGCTGAGGCCTGCTGTTGTGGTGGCTGATAGCTATCCGAGGAAGCTACTACCCGTCGTAACGCGGCTGAGTGGGACGACATTCCTGAGGCTTAGAGATCTTAGCGAGGTCTCCGAGGAGCGGCGGAACAACGGTCTAAGGAAGACGAATGAGAACGACGTGAAGATTCTACGACAGATATTCCTTAGAGCGCCAGACAAGTTCCAGCCACTCTACGTAGCACCAGAGGAGCTTACTGTGAGGGCCTTGACCGAGTTGTGGGCTCAGATAGCGTTTTTGAAGAAGAGCTCTAAGCAAGCTAGAACAGTTACGGACCATTCATTAGCAGCCGAGATTCATAAGGCACATACAAGGTTCGTATGTAGACTTGCGAAGGAGATACATGAGGAGGCGATGAGGTTGCCGCTCTATAGGATGGCTGTCGAGAGGCTGGGCCTCAAAGGTCCGACGCTGGCGTACATCGTCTCCCACGATGGATTAGCTTTAAAGACTCTATCGAGGGACGAGTTGGCGGTACGCTATGATATGGTTCATCGTCCATGGCGGGGTAGGACGCTAAGAAGCCGACTGCTCATACTGCTGGCGCGGGCGGCAATCCGGCATAGAAAAAAGAGATACTATGGAATCTATGACTACTACCGGCGGAAGGGTAAAAGATACTGGCCAGCTGTCCTAAGGGTGGCGAGGCGAATCCTCAGAGACATCAGGAGACTGACGATAGAAACCCAGGAGGGCGGGCCGGCTCCAGCCTGACGGAGAAAAAACCCGGAAAGGCTGGAGCGGTTTATCAACACCTCTCCGCTCACTCCATAGAACTGGAGTGGTGTGGTCGACAGGTGGTCTCCTCCGGTCTTCTGGGTTTCTCTTATGTCGGGCTGGAGCTTAACCAACCCCTCCCTCCTTCTTTCCACCTTATCTGAACTCATCTCTTCACAGATCTTTGCATTCGATCGAGGTCTTGAGAAGAGTCTCATCCCGTTTATGATATCTCGCGTCAAGTTAGCCGAGGGCACGCCCATCACGCCCGCCGTCGGGACAGCATCAAACTTGACGCCCGCGAGCGACGCGGCCCAGCCCGCCTTGGGATCGGGGCATTCTCTATATCTACACACCGCACCACCTGTTGAGCTCACTCACGATGGTCTCCACGTTGTACCTCATCATGCCTATGTAGCTGTCCTCCCCGCTGTTTAGAGGCCCTATCGAGTCGGTGTAGAGTCTACCGGCCACCCTGCCCCCGGCTCTGGACGCGAAGACCTCCATAGCCCTCGGGCTGAGAGTGGACTCGATGAAGAAGACGCAGAGGCCCGACCCCTCCACCCTCCTGTAAGCCCTAGAGAGGTCGAGGGGGCTCGGCTCCAGCTCCGTGATTATGGAGTAGAAGTAGCCCTCAACCTTGAAGCCGTATCTCCTCGCAAAGTATTGGAACGCGTTCTCCTGCGTGAAGAGGAGCCTCTTCGAGGGGTCTATACCAGAGACACGATCCTCTATCCAGGCGTCGAGCTCCTCGAGACGCTTTATGTACTCCGAAGCCCTCGCGGAATACTCCCCTGAGTTCTCGAGGTCGAGCTCTATCAAAGCGTCTCTTATCCTCTCGACGTACTTGACCGCGAGCCGGACATCCATCCAGAGGTGGGGGTCGGGCTTCCCCGCGTAGGGACCGTCAGGAACTGTAAGGATGAACTGGTCGAGCCCCTCCGTGACGCGGACCAGCCGCACCCCGGGCGCGGACTCCGCCATCTTCAGGAGCCACCTATCGATTCCGAGCCCGTTGTAGAAGACGACCCGGGCTTGTGAGAGCTTCACAGCTTCTCTGGGGGTAGGCTCAAAGCTGTGCGGATCCTTCCCCGGCTCCACGAGGTACTCGACTCTCCACGAGGGGCCCGCGACGTTCCTTACCATGTCCCAGATGATGGTCGTGGTTGTTATAGCCACCTTCTCGGCTGGAGCCGGCCGAGCCTCTAGGAATAGGACGTAGATGGGGGGTGAGAGTATCATGAGAAAGGCGAGGGAGTAGACGAGGATGTAGGGGCCTTTAAACATGGTCCGCGACCCCCAGAGGCATAGCCTTCAACCGCTATACCGTTAACCTTCTACCCAATATTAACGTTATCCGACAGCACAACGCAGAATCGCTATGTATCTCTAAGCTAAAAGCGAGGCTCAGGGGTTGCTGTTATGTTGGGGGTAGGTATGCAGCAAGCCGTAGTCAAGGGCCTTCACCATGTGACCCTCGTCACCTCTAGCGCGGTCATTAACAGCAGGTTCTATACGGAGATTCTCGGACTCAGGAGGGTGAAGCTGTCAGTTAACCAGGACGACATCTTCCATAGACACCTCTTCTACGGCGACGAATCGGGTAGGACCGGGACGGTAGTCTCTTTCTTCGAGTGGCCCCACTTGCCTGGGGGAGTCACCGGTCTTGGATCTCCGCACCACCTAGCCTATGGGGTGAAGAGCCTAGAGGCTTTACACAGGTGGTTCTACTGGCTGAGGCGTAGCGGGTTGTGGGTCAGCGGGCCCCATATTATAGGCGAGAGGGTATCTCTGTATTTCAGAGATCCGGACGGTAGTCTTATCGAGCTAGCCCACAGAGCCGCGGAGGACCTCGCGAGCGGCTACGTGGAGGAGGTCTTCAGGGAGGAGATAGAGGCCCCAGCGTTGTCTCAAGACATAGGGCTTGGCCTGATGGACCACGCGTCTCCGGTTGCCACTGATCTTGATGTCGCGGCGCGCTTCGCCGCCAAAACGCTCGGCGTAAACATGCTCGGGAAGGTGCATAGCCGCCACGATCCAGCGGCGGTCCTGCTACTCCTAGGGTCCGAGGGGAAGGATTACCTCCGATACATCGTCAAGCCCTCTGCAAGGATTGGCTACGTGGGAACAGGGAGCATACACCACATAGCCTTCGCGGTGGGGGACGAGCATGAACAGCTGAAGGTGAAGAGGAGGCTCGACTCCCTTGGTATATTAAACTCTGGGATAATAGACAGGTTCTGGTTCAAGTCGCTCTACTTCAGGGACCCATTCGGGAACCTCTTCGAGGTTGCGACCGACGGGCCAGGATACACGGTTGACGAGCCGGCTGAGAAGCTCGGGGCGAGACTCACGCTGCCCCCATGGCTTGAGCCTGAGAGAGGTAGGATCGAAGAGACCCTGAGGCTACGTGACGAGCAGAACCCGACGAGGTGGCCGCCGACCTACCCACCGGCCCCGCAGCTTCCAGAGTCTCTCTGAGTCGGCGCTATGATCCTAGCCCTCCTGGATGAGGAGGGCGTTGATCTGTGCTATCTCGTCGCTTATGACGTTACCCCTGACTGTTACGCGCTTCTTCAACCCCTTAACGGGCCTCCTGTTCCGGTCCTTTTTACGCTTGGAGGGCGGCTTACGCCTAGCGTGGAAGCCGACCCCCCTCGTCAGGAGGACGCTCACAAGCCTCGAGCCGCTGATATCAGACCTCATGGGGAATCCCGCCCTGTCCGAGCCACCAGTAATCCTTATCTTCCCTCCTCCGAGCCCGAGGGCCGCGGCGGCTATCTCGTCGCCTATCCTCTTTCCTCGGAGCAGGCTTATCTGCTGGGGAGTAAGCGGGATGGTTCTCGCTGTCCCGTCTTTAGGGTTGGAGAGGACTAGTACCGGCCCCGTAGGCTTCCCCTTTTCCGCCATACCCTTCTCAAGGAAAAGGCTTCGCGGATCCATGATTAATAGGTTTCTTGAGGGGCGCGCTCACATAGCCCAGAGCGGGTTAGTCCTCCGCTTTATCTCGACGATCTCCTGGAGAACGGCCTTCTCATCATCGCTGAGCCTGTCTGCGAAGGTGGTTGTGAGGAGTCTGGCGTCGCCCTCGGGGATTGCCACGTAGAGGGTCTCGTCCTCCTTGATGTGCCTCCCCACGATCGGCTCTCTCATCGAGATTGCGACCTTTTCTCCGGCATTAGCGGAGGACACCGGCCTACCCAAGTTCTGAATCTGGGTCACGACGCCTACGACTTTGCCTAGGGAGTTCATGAGACTGACTCGGGGCGCGAGTTCTCCTGCAAGGATCTCGACGCCGAATATTGCGGGGTTACTTCTCCTGAAGACGAGCCCCTCAAGGACCTTGAGCTTCGTGGGCTTGACAAGCCTCTCGAAGACCGCTCGCGATCTCTCTTCCTTCGTCGTCTGGACCCACCCCAAGTATTCGTCGACAAGCCTGAACAGCACGTCCCCACGCAGGCACCGTACGGCTCGGCCGGCGGCCTCCGCCTCCACCTCCTTAGGGATGTCAACGTTGAAGGCCAGTATTACGCCGAGGAACTCGTCTTTTAGCCTGACCGCCGCGGCCTCCATCACGTCCTTCTTCGAGACATCGCCTATGTTTGCGGATCTTATCGCGATGCTCCTCTCCCTGAGATAGCTTACAAGAGCCTCTAGGGTCCCGAGCGTGTCTGCCTTGACAATAACGCCGGCCTTGTCTGTGTTGATGACGAACTCCCCTATCTCCTTCTGCATCCGCTCGAATATGCTTCCCAGATCCTCCTCTCTTCTGACGACGTAGAGTGGCGAGCCCGCGACGACCTTCTCCAGCCCCTCGCCCGCGATCTTCACCCCGCTCGACGCCCTGACCTCCTCGGCGAGTGCGAACCTGTCCCTCGGATCCCGCATCTCGTCCAGAGGCTTCGGCATCAGCAGAGCCCTAACCCTGACCACCATCGGACCATCCCTACCCAGAGCCGCGAGACGGTCACCCACCCTTATGGCGCCGTCGCTGATCACAGCGTTGACCGTTGGGCCGAGGCCTGGCTCCTCAACCACCTCGAGCACCGCCCCCTCACCACGCTCCTCCGACGACTCGAGCTGCCTCGTCATGAAGGCCTGGGCGAGACCCAGCAAGACGAGCAGGAGGTCAGCCACCCCCTCACCACTCTTCGCGCTAACAGGAACTATCGCAAGCGTCCTGGCAAAGTTCGTTATCCTAGAGTAGAGGTCTGCTTGGAAACCGAGCCCAGAGAGCTGCCCGACGACGGTGTATAGACGGGACTCGAGCTCGTCCCTGACCTGGGGTGCTTGGCGACTCAGGGTCTCCTTGAGGGGCGCATCCTCGACGGGGTCCCAGCCCCGGATCATGTCTATCTTGTTAAGGGCTACGACGAAGGGGGTCCTCCTTGAGCGGAGGAGCTGTATGCTCTCGACGGTCTGCTCCTGGATCCCCTGCATCACGTCGACTACGAGTATCGCCATGTCCGCGACCGACCCGCCCCGCTTCCTCAGGTTCGCGAAGGCGCGGTGTCCAGGGGTGTCTATGAAGAGGAGCCCCGGGATCTTAAGCTGGACCCGAACCTCTCCCAGCAACCTATTACAGGCCTCGATAACGGCCTCTAGGGGGAAGTAGCTGGCCCCTATGTGCTGCGTAATTCCTCCCGCCTCCCTCCTAGCCACTACCGTACCCCTCATCCTGTCTAGGAGGGAGGTTTTCCCATGATCCACGTGACCTAGGACCACAACGATAGGAGCCCTCAGAGACGCCAACCCCCCACCCCCTCCAGAGAGCTAGTTAACCCTCGTCTATATACGTCATCCACCATACACGTTTTTTGAACTATCAGGAGGATTGGGGCGGGCCGCGAATCGAGGCGCTTGAATGGGCCGGGCATGCTTTTATCCCGACTCGAGCGTGGTATTGCCGTGGCTAGGGTTAGTGATAGGCTTGTGGAGGAGAAGGTTAGTGGCGACGAGGTGCTAGGCTCCATCTTCCATGAGCTTGAGCATAATGAAGAGCTCCAGACGAGCCTGAGGCTCTGTAACGACATGGTCGTGAAGAGGCTCTACTACAACGATCACGGGCCCACGCATGCACGCATAGTCGCGGGAGCCGCCCTGGAGATACTTGAGATCTTCATCCGTAGGGGGCTGAGGCCTGTGACGATGCTTCACGGCCTGACCCAGAGGGACGCGGCCGCGGTAGTCCTTCTCGGATCGTATCTACACGATATTGGGAACATGATCCACAGGGAGATGCATCACGTCACCGGGGTCTACATAGCGGACAGGTTCCTCAGCAGTCTTCTCCCACGGTTCTACTCTGAGCAGAAGGCCCTCCTGAGGATCAGGCAGGAGGTTCTCCACTCGATCATAGCGCATGACGAGAGTGTTCAGGCCCTTAGCCTCGAGGCTGGCGTGGTGAAGCTGGCGGACGGGACGGACATGGCGGAGGGCAGGGCGAGATACCCCTACGCGTATGGTAAAACGGATATACACGCCTTCTCAGCGCTCGCGATCAAATCGGTCGATCTGAGGGAGGGTGAGGAAGTGCCTCTCCTAGTCGAGGTCGACATGACTAGCGAGGCGGGCGTATTCCAGGTCGAGGAGGTCTATGGGAAGAAGATAGCCACCTCAGGGCTGGAGCGGTTCGTGACGGTTAGGATGACGCTGAGGGGGAAGTATCTGAAGAGCTACGGTCTCGGCGGATGAGGGGGGCCGTGGAGATCATTTAGTCCGCATGTAGATAGATAGGTTTAGATCTTTATGATTGTGAGTAGATACGTTTATATATAACGGAAGTCAACTCAATCCCGCGATGGAGACGAGAAAAAGCCTGTTTGGATTGCTGCTTGGCGTTGCGCTGCTGCTGCCGCTTTTCTCTGTTGCGGCGCTTGCGCAGGAGCTTCCGCGGGCTGAGACTGTCTGGCATTCCTCAGACTGGGGTCCTCCGAAGGGCTTTAACCCGCTACTCCCCTCGGTCGACTGGGGCGTAAACATGATGTATCCCTCCCTCTTCATGTACAGCCGCTTCAGCGACGAGTGGATACCGTACGTGGCCGAGAGCTACAAGTGGGTTGACAAGTACACCATCGAGGTTAAGATAAGGGCTGAGGCGAAGTGGTGGGACGGTAGACCCGTGACTGCTAGTGACGTCAAGTATACCTTCGAGCTCGGAAAGAAGTATACGATCGGCGTTCTGTCCCCGATGTGGGATTATATCGAGGAGGTGCGGGTTATCGACCAGAAGACCCTCCAGCTTGTGACCTCGGAGGCTAAGCTCAACTACTTC
>Ga0272447_1000038_pt1 | contig 91509 bp, 88 predicted proteins | sample YNPCB0133_FD_194589 | JGI IMG/M metagenome (GOLD analysis project Ga0272447, IMG submission 194589) | Hot spring microbial mat communities from Yellowstone National Park, WY, United States - YNP-CB-013-3 | ecosystem: Environmental > Aquatic > Thermal springs > Hot (42-90C) > Sediment | place...
CGGGCGGGGTTGAGTGAGAGCAGCAGAGGCGACAGAGTCAGCCACGCAGCAATAAGCAATACAGCAGGCCTCAAACCGAAGGCGGGCCTCTAATTCATTCTTAAAGAATCTTTCTAATGGTAAACGGGTAGTGTCCAAATAACGGGTTTATATAGTTGAGGGCCTCCCATAGTAGTCTCGCGAGTTGAGATAGTTGCCCCTAGAGGGTATTAAAGCCTTATTTGGACACCATCGGTAAACGGATTACGTTATTTTCGTAATAATTACGTAATGTTAAGTTATGATCCTGAGCCATGGCTGGGGTAGTGTTTAGTTTCCTCGCCAGCTGTGTTTAGTTTCCTAGCCCGCTGGGAATCCTCACACCTCCTTCCTCCCCGGCCCCCTATATATTCACCATCAATCCTGCCATACCCAGCCATCAGCCCTGATCATAGCCATCCGACGCACAGGATGTCTATGGTTCTGGAGTGTCTCAACTCTTGGGAAGGATTATGATGGTTCCCTCCTGACCCCTATCCCTGTGGCTCAGACCGGAGGGCGGCTTGACGCTGCAGTAGTACTTGTATTCGCCGGGGTAAGCTGCCACGAACTCTATCACCTGTGTCTGGCCCCTCGAGAGCCTGTTGGATTTAACGTCGTAGGGCGATGGGCTTCCGCTGTCGAGGACGAAGTCGTGGATGATCGGGCCGCTGCCGTTCCCCACCAAAGTTATCCTCACGAGGTCGTTGACGTAGGCCTTTATGGTCGGCCCTCCTCGCGAGGCGTTGTAGCCGTAGTCATTTAGGTATAGGGTGAGCTGGACGACGCCTCCCTCGGCTGTCGGGGGAGCAGGGGGTGTCTGCTCGTCTCTCGTCGTCTCGGTGGTAGGCGGCGTTGCGGGAGTTGTCTCTATGCCGCGGCCGGACTGTTGGGGCTGTGTCAGGAACAGGAGTGTCGCGCCCGCGACCAGTATAACCGCGGCTATGACGGCTATGTAGAGGGGTCTCGGCATGACTACACCACCCCCCTCTATCTGGTAATTAAGGGTTCTGCATGAATACTATCTCCGGGTAGGTGGCGTGCCGCCCTAGAGATCTCCCCGGTTGCGTGAGAAGAGTGGTTCTCCGGTGTGCGGGGGCGCTGGGCCGGCCGTCGGCGCGTGGCGCTGAGGAGCCTAGGTTAACGTTAATATGGGGGGACATGGGGTTCTTAGCTCGGCGAGTGATTAGAGATATTATGGTGGTGATGTATTATGTCAAGTAAGTCCTCTAAGCCTAAAGGCTCCGCTAAGGTGCGGCAGACGCCGGTCACTCCGTCGGTTCTGGGTCACGAGCTCGTCCCGAAGCACGAGATAATGAGGCCCGAAGAGGTCCGGGAGCTTCTCGAGAGGTACAAGATAACGGTTAACGAGCTTCCAAGGATACTTGTGAGCGATCCCGTGGTCAAGGAGCTGGGGGCCAACCCTGGAGATGTTTTGAGGATCACCAGGTCCTCTCCCACGGCCGGTGTCGCGACCTACTTCAGGCTGGTGGTGAGGGAGGAGTGAAGCCGAGGGAGGATAGCCAGCTCCTGACGAGCGAGGACCTTTGGAAGATAGCCGAGGCCTACATAGGCGATGAGGGCCTGATCAGCCACCACGTAAAGTCCTACGACTATTTCGTCAAAGAAGGCCTGAAGAACCTCATCCTCAGCATGAGCCCGGTAGAGATCAAGGCGAGGGGAAAAGCAGAGCTCAGGTTCGAGAGCGTCGAGATAGGCTCGCCCCGCGTCGTAGAGACCGACGGGATGGTGAGGGAGAACATTACCCCGATGGAGTGTAGGCTCAGGAACCTGACCTACGCGGCACCAATCTACGTCAAGATGAGCCTCTACGTCGACGATAAGCCGGCTGTGATCGGGGAGAGGGTCCATGTGGGCTCGATACCGATCATGTTGAAGTCATCGATCTGCCCCCTGAGCAGGTTGACTCCTGAGGAGCTGACGGCGATAGGCGAGGACCCGCTCGACCCTGGCGGATACTTCATAATCAACGGCTCCGAGAGGGTCATAGTGGCGATAGAGGACCTCTCGCCCAACAAGGTCTTGGTTACAGCGAAGGACAAGGAGAGCCACCAATACTCCGCGATGCTCCTGTCCTCGGCTCAGGGCCGTATGAGCAAGGTCGAGATAACCTACAAGCATGACGGGCCCGTCAAGGTCTTCTTCTCCAGGATCTATAAGGGGATCCCGCTGATAATCATGCTGAGGGCGCTGGGCCTCACTAGGGACAGCGATATAGTCAACTTGGTCTCGACTGTCCCCGCGGTCCAGGAGCTCCTGGAGCCCTCCTTCCGCGAAGCCGAGGGGATCGAGACACCGGACGACGCGCTGGTCTACATAGGCAACAGGATAGCCTTCGGCTACGCAGAGGAGTACAGGAAGCAGAGAGCCGAGCAGATGATAGACAACATATTCCTGCTCCACGTCGGCACGAGCTCCGACGCGAGGTACAAGAAGGGCATCATGCTCTGCGACATGGTTGGAAAGCTGCTCGAGACGGCGGCGGGGCTGAGGAAGCCCGCAGACAAGGACCACTACGGGAACAAGAAGCTGAAGATCGAGAGCCCCCTCCTCACCGAGCTCTACAGGATGGCGCTGACCCGCCTCATCAGGGACATCAAGTACCAGCTAGAGAAGAGCATGGCCTCGAGGCACCCTATAACGATCTCCCCCTTCGTGAGGCCAAGCATCGTCAACGACCTAGTTGCCCATGCCTTCGCTACGGGAAACTGGCCCGGCGGGAGGGTTGGAGTGACGCAGCTCCTCAACAGGACTAACTATCTCGCGACGATAAGCCACCTCAGGAGGGTCCAGTCGACGCTGAGTAGGAGCCAGGCCCACTTCGAGGCCCGCGACCTCCACGGTACCCACTGGGGCCGCATCTGCCCCGTCGAGACACCAGAGGGCGCCAACTCCGGCCTGGTGAAGAACCTCGCCCTAGCGGCTGAGGTCGCGGTCCCCCTCTCTCAGCAGGACAGGATCGAGCTCAAGAGGAAGCTCGTGGACCTGGGGATGGTGGGGGTCCTAGTAGCCCTCGACGAGAGGAAGAGGGGTAGGCGGAGAAGCTTCGCGGCGAAGGTGTATCTCGACAGCGAGCTCATCGGATATCACCCCGACGGTAGAGAGCTGGTTAGGAAGCTGAGGGAGATGCGGAGGAAGGGCGAGATCAGCACCTCCGTCAACTTCTACCTCGCGGAGTTCGAACACATCCAAGAGGTTGAGATCAACACCGACGAGGGCCGCGTGAGGAGGCCGCTGCTGGTCCTGGAGAACGGGGTTCCCAAGCTCTCCCAGCGGCTCGTCGAGTCCCTCTCGAACGGCACCTTCAGGTTCCGCGACCTCGTCTCGATAGGTGTTGTAGAGCTGCTTGACGCGAGCGAGGAGGAGAACATGCTCGTAGCCCTTAGCCCGGAGGAGACCATCCCTACCCATACCCACCTCGAGATGTCTCCCCTCCTTATGCTTGGGGCCGTCGCCTCCATAATCCCCTACAGCGACCACAACCAGTCTCCCAGAAACGTCTACGAGGCCTCTATGGCCAAGCAGGCTCTTGGCGTCCCCCTCGTAAGCCTCGACTTAAGGCCCGACTCGCGGCTCCACCTCCTGGTCTATCCGCAGAAACCCATCACCACGTCGAGGATGATGAGGAGGCTTATGCTCAACGAGAGGCCGATCGGCCAGAACCTGGTTGTCGCGGTGCTGACAGGCTACGGCTACAACATGGAGGACGCGGTAGTTCTGAACAAGTCGTCGATAGAGCGGGGGGTGGGCTACAGCATTAGCTTCAGGACCTACGAGGTGGAGGCCAAGCAGTATGTGGGTGGGGAGCGCGACCGGCTGACCATCCCTGAGCCGAACGTGCGGGGATACCGGGGCGAGCAGTACTACAGGGTCCTCGACTCTGACGGCCTCGCTATCCCGGAGTCGGATGTCACGGGTGGGATGGCGGTCGTGGGGATGGTGAGTCCCCCGAGGTTCATGGAGGAGTATCTCAGGGTCCCCGCCAGAGAGATGGTCTGGAGGGACTCCTCCGAGGTTGTTAGGCCCACAGAGGCGGGTATAGTCGACAACATATGGGTCAGCAGGTCTATGGAGGACACGACGCTGGTGAAGGCTAGGGTCAGGACGGACTGCTTCGCCGAGATAGGCGACAAGTTCGCCTCGAGGCATGGGCAGAAAGGTGTAGTAGGCATGGTCTTCCCACAGGCCGACATGCCCTACACCGCCAGCGGCGTGGTCCCCGACCTCATAATTAATCCCCACGCCTTCCCCTCACGGATGACCGTCGGCCAGCTGATAGAGAGCCTGGCAGGCAAGCTTGGGAGCCTTACGGGTCGAGAGATAGACGGCTCTCCCTTCGTAGGGAAGCCCCTCGAAGAGATCGAGGCGGAGCTCGAGAAGCTGGGATTCAGGAGGTCCGGCACCGAGGTGATGTACGACGGCCTCACGGGGAGAAGATATGAGGTCGAGATCTTCGTAGGGGTGGTTTACTACCAGAGGCTACACCACCTGGTCCGAGACAAGATTCACGCCAGGTCGAGGGGCCAGGTCCAGATACTGACGAGGCAGCCGACGGAGGGGAGGTCTAGGGGCGGGGGCCTGAAGTTCGGTGAGATGGAGCGCGACTGCCTCATGGCGTACGGCGCGAGCTACCTCCTCTTGGACCGGCTTCTGGAACAGAGCGACAAGTACACTGTCTACTTCTGCGAGAAGTGCGGCCTCCCAGCCTACTACGACCTGAAGCAGAACCATCTGATCTGCCCCGTGCACAAGCGAGACTTCACTGGGCGCGTGGTCACGATGCCCTACGCCTTCTTCCTCCTGCTCAACGAGATGCTCTCCATGGGCATCTATTCGAAGCTTGTCTTCGAGGAGGTGAGCTAGCATGATGAAGGGCGTGGTCTCAGCGATCAAGTTCGGGATCCTCTCGCCCAGCATGATCAGGAACATGAGCGTGGTAGAGGTCCAGAGCCCCGACACCTACGACGAGGACGGCATGCCTATTCCGACGGGAGTGATGGACCCGATGCTCGGCACGCTTGAGCCGGGCCAGAGGTGCAAGACCTGCGGAAACACCTACATCTCCTGCCCCGGCCACTTCGGCCACATAGAGCTCGCCGTGCCCGTCATACACATCGGCTTCGTGAAGATAATACATGAACTCCTCAAGTGCACCTGCAGGGCCTGCGGCAGGCTCCTCCTGTCACAGAACGAGATGGAGCAGATGAGGGCGAAGCTGAGGCAGCTGAAGGAGGAGGGGAAGGTCTACAAGCATCTCTTCTACAGGATCAAGCAGAAGGCTATGGCTACGCAGACATGCCCCTACTGTGGGGAGAGACAGTACAAGGTCGAGCTCGAGAAGCCCTCAACCTTCGTCGAGTCGACCCCCCAAGGCGCTGTCCGGCTCACAGCCAGCTCCGTGCGGCAGAGACTCGAGAGGGTCCCGGACTCCGACCTCGAGCTACTCGACATCAACCCTCAGTCCTCTAGGCCCGAGTGGATGGTCCTCACTGTTCTCCTAGTCCCCCCCGTGTACGTCAGGCCCTCGATAACCCTCGAGAGCAATTACCGCTCGGAGGATGACCTGACTCATAAGCTCGTCGATATACTGAGGGTGAACCAGAGGCTGAAGGAGAGCATCGCCGCGGCGGCTCCCTCGCCGGTGGTTGCGGAGCTCGCGGATCTGCTGCAGTATCACGTGACGACCTACATCAACAACGAGACCATCGGGATCTCTCCCGCGCAGCACAGGTCCGGCCGCATCCTCAAGACCCTTGCCCAGAGGCTTAAGGGGAAGGAGGGGAGGTTCAGGCTCAACCTCTCCGGCAAGCGCGTAGACTTCTCCGCGAGGACCGTTATCTCGCCTGACCCGCTCATCAACTTCGACGAGGTCGGCGTGCCCCTGGAGATCGCCATGCAGCTGACCGTGCCCGAGACCGTGACTCCCTGGAACAAGGAGAAGCTGAAGACGCTGATCAGGAACGGGCCGGACAAGTATCCGGGCGCGAAGTACGTCATCAAGCCCGATAGAAAGATGGTGAGGCTGAAGTATGTCCATAACCTTGAGGAGGTGGCGGAGTCGCTGGAGGAGGGCTGGGTCGTCGAGAGGCACGTGATGGACGGCGACATAGTGCTGTTCAACAGGCAGCCGAGCCTCCACAGGGTCTCGATCATGGCTCACAGGGTCCGGATCCTGCCCTACAAGACCTTCAGGCTGAACCTCGCGGTCTGCACGCCCTACAACGCCGACTTCGACGGAGACGAGATGAACCTACACATCCCCCAGAGCGAGGAGGCGCAGGCCGAGGCGCGTCTGCTTCTACAGGTCCAGCGCAACATAATCTCGGCGAGGTACGGCGCACCCATCATAGGCGCCATTAGAGACTTTCTCACCTCTCTCTACCTGCTCACCAAGGACGATACCTACCTGTCTAAGCAGGAGGTGGGATACCTACTCGCCGCCGTAGGCTATGGCGGTGAGCTTCCACCCCCAGCCAAGCCGGGGCCCGAGTCCCTCTGGAGCGGAAAACAGGTCTTCAGCCTCCTACTACCGCCGGACTTCTCCCACAAGGTCTCCACCAACTTCAGCCCCTCGGTCAGCGCCGTGATAGAGAGGGGGCAGCTTGTCGAGGGGTTCGTTGACAAGGCCCTGGTGGGTGTCGAGAGGCCTAACAGCGCTCTCCACAGAATATTCAGGGAGTACGGAAGCGAGGCCGCGGCCCGCTTCCTGAACGGCGTGGTCAAGCTGGCCAACGCCTACATCAACCTGAGAGGGTTCACGTTCGGCATAGACAGCCTCACGGTCCCGGAGGAGGCCTACAGGAAGGTGTCCGGGTTGCTCAAGAAGATGGAGCAGGGCTTCGAGGAGCTTAAGCGCGCCTACGAGAGGGGCCAGCTGGAGGTGCGGCCCGGCGAGACACCCGAGAAGGCCTTTGAGTCGGAGATCCTTGAGCTCCTTTCGAGGACGCGCGACGAGATCGGCGGGTTCATAAGAAAACACGTCTCGCCCGACAACCCGCTTGTGGTCATGGCGAGGACCGGGGCCAGGGGGAGCACGCTGAACATAGACCAGATGGTCGCGATAGTTGGGCAGCAGGCGGTTAGGAGGGAGAGGCCCAGCAGGGGATTCCAGGACAGAGTGCTGAGCTTCTTCAACAGGGGCGACCTTTCACCCCGCGCAAGGGGCTTCGTCTACAGCTCCTTCATGAAGGGGCTCGACCCGATCGAGTTCTTCTTCCACCTGATGGGCGGGAGGGACGGACTCGTGGACACGGCCGTGAGGACCCAGCAGAGCGGCTACATGCAGAGGAGGCTGATAAACGCCCTCGAGTCCCTCTACGTCGAGTTCGACGGCTCAGTCAGGATGTCCGACACCCGGAAGATAGTCCAGTTCCTCTACGGCGAGGACGGCGTGGACCCGGGGAAGAGCGATCACGGGAGACCCTTCGTCCCCCGCATCGTCATAGAGCAGGTCCTCTCCGAGACTGGCGTCAAAGGTGAGGCTTCCTCTAGGGAGGATATCGAGGCAGTTGCCAAGAGATACGAGAGCCTACTGCCCAGGTTGGCGTTGGAGGAGCTCGTGGAGGAGTGCGCGAAGTCGCGGGTCCCGAGGCAGGCGGTTGAGAAGAATTTCTCGATTGCCTACAGAATGTATCTGCAGAGCCTAGTCGAGAGCGGTGACCCGGCTGGGATCGTCGCCGCCCAGTCGATAGGCGAGCCCGGCACGCAGCTAACCCTGAGGACTTTCCACTTCGCCGGGGTTAGGGAGCAGAGCATCCTCGTGGGTCTCCCTAGACTCATCGAGATTATAGACGCGAGGAGGGTGCCCTCAACCCCCATGATGACCATCTACCTCAAGCCCCCCTACAACAAGGACCCGAAGACGGCTAAGAAGGTCGCCCAGAAGCTCCAGTACGTGAGTGTCGGAGACATCGTCGAGGAGGTGAGGATCGACGCTAGGACAGGAGACCTGATCCTTCTGCTGGACGAGGATGAGGTTAGGGAGCTCTCAGTGACGAAGGAGGAGCTGCTCTCCGCCCTGAAGCAGTATAAGCCCAAGATCCTCGACTCGAAGCGGAGCATAGTCCTGAAGGCGCCCGAGCAGGATACGGGCTCGCTAGACCTTTTCAAGGCGAGGGTGCTCGCCAGCAGGGTCCGCGGTGTCAGGAAGATATCTAAGGCGCTCGTCAGGAAGTCGGGGGACGAGTACGTCATACAGGCCGAGGGCTCCAACCTGAGGGAGATCACGGCCATACCTGAGGTCGACTTCAAGAGAGTGAGGACCAACGATATACACGAGGTGGCCGCGGTTTTAGGTATAGAGGCGGCGCGCCAGCTCATAGTCCAGGAGGCGCGCCAACTGCTGAAGGAGCAGGGCCTAGATGTCGACATACGCCACCTATTGCTGCTCGCCGACGCCATGACGATAGACGGCCGCGTCAGGCAGGTGGGCAGGCACGGTGTTGTGAGGCTGAAGAGCAGCGTCTTGGCGAGGGCCGCCTTCGAGATCAGCTTCCAGACCTTGATTGAGGCCGCGGCAACAGGGGAGACAGACCACCTGCGGGGCAGCATCGAGAGGATATTAATAGGGAAGGAGGTCCCGGTTGGGACGGGGAGGGTGAGTCTCCTGATGAGGTATAGCGACCTCCTGGGGGCGGGCTCCAACAGTAACCGCGGAGAAGTGGTAGAGGGAGATGGACATTAAGAGGGAGCTCGGCGTAGTCAGGATGACGGGGAAGTACATCGTCGGCTTCAGGCAGAGCTATCTCAGCGTGGTCAAGGGCTCGGCGAAGGCGGTGATACTCGCCAATAACACTCCCTCCGACCTCAGGGCCGTCATGGAGGTCGCCGCGAAGACTTCGGGCGTCCCGGTAATCTACGCCAACATCGACTCGAGGGAGCTGGGGAAGGCTATCGGCAAGCCCTTCTGGGTCTCGACCATCACGGTCCTCGACCCGGGCAACTCATCGATACTGGGCGATCATGATTGACGGCCGGAGAGGTTAAGCTGACCGAGAACGAGCTTCGCCTGGTATCGCTCTTCCAGAACTACACGGGGGCCACCGTGCTCGACTGTCTGGCTGAAGACGACCAGATCGTCTTCCTAGTGAGCGAGGGGGAGATAGGCCGCGCCGTGGGTAGGGGCGGGGTGAAGATCCAGGAGCTCTCGAACCTGCTGAAGAAGAGGCTGAAGGTTGTCGAGTACTCCGGGGACCCGGCATCGTTCCTAGTGAACGCCGTGAAGCCGGCTAGGGTGAGGGAGGTGAAGATACTCCAGGAGAGCAACGGCCACGTCACGGCCATAGTCAGGGTCGACCCGGCTGAGAAGGCCCTCGTGATAGGCAAGGGGGGGCGGAACGTAGGGATAGTGAGGAAGATGGCGAGGAGGCACTTCAAGATCGACAGGGTGCTGATCGAGTAGCCTAGTGATGGAGATCATAGTCAAGACGGTGCTGGGGCTCGAGGAGGTCTGCGCCTCCAGGATCCTCGAGCTGGACCCGTCGGCTAGGGTCTGCGTGAGGCCCGGCGGGTATGCCGGCCTCGTGGGAGTCGAGAGCTGCGGGGACCCCGAGTGGCTTGCCTCGTCCATAGGCTCCGAGGTCTTGGAGGCCGAGCACGTCTACCGGGTCCTGGAGAGGTCCTCCGCCTCGATCGAGGACATAGTTGAGAAGGCGCTGAGGGCCGTGAGGGGCCGTCTCCCGGCTGGCAGGACCTTCGCGGTCAGGACCGTGAGGCGGGGCAGGCACGGCTTCACAAGCATAGACGTCAACGTCGCAGTCGGCTCCGCGATTCAGGGGGAGACCGGGGCCGCAGTGGAGCTGGACTACCCCGACGTGGTTGTCCGGGTGGAGATCGTGGGCGGCGATGCCTACATCTCGGTCTACGGCGGCGAGAGGGAGTGGTCCAAGATGGTGCCAGGGAAGGAAGAGGCCCTCCCCTTTTTCCGGAAGACGAGCGTCGTCCAGATACCTTACTTGGGGGCCCTGAAGTCCTGCAGGGAGATGGGTGCGAGGATAGGCAGGGCGGCCCAGTCCTTCGAGGTGGGAGAGCTCGTGGTAGCCCCCTCCGAGCCGGTCGAGGCCGAGGCCCTGGCAGAGTTCATATCAGGGATCCTGGAGGGGAGGAGAAGCCGCCTCTCAGTCCAGTCGCGCGTATACGCGAGGAGGCCCCGGGTCGTGGAGGTGAGGGTTCAGGACCTCTACCAGCTGGTGAGGGCGAGGCGGGCGGAGCCCATCGTGGTCTTCGAGCCGGAGGGTGTGGAGCTTCACAGGGCCGCCGCGAGGCTGCGGGAGCTCTTCGGCTCCTCGGGGCGTGTCAACCTCCTCTTCGGCTCTAGGGAGGGTGTTCCGAAGGGGATCTACAGGGCCGCCGACCTAGTCGTGGACCTCGCACCCGCCATCACACTCCCCACCGAGCTCGCCGCTCCTACGGCTCTCCTCGCTGTCTACACGGCGCTGAAGATGGTTCCGGGGGAGAGGCCCCTCGGCACGGATCTCTCTGACACGGCCTAGGCCGCCGAGAGCCTCTCTGAGAGAAGCCTGTTTAGGAGCGCGCCGTCTACACGCCCCCTATACCTCTTCATCAGCTCACCCATCAGCCTCCCAGCCGCCCTCCCCCTCTCCTCCCGCGGCACAGCCTCCACGAGGCGGTCGATGAACTGTTTAACCTCCTCGAGCGGCGGCGCCCTGAGGCCCAGCCTGTCCAGGGCTTCTTCGGGGCCTAGGCCCGGGTACCTGCTCATCTCCGCCAGCACCTGTAGCACCGACTCCTTGGCCGTCGCTCCGACGCTGACGAGCCTGAAGTAGCCCTCAATCCTCCGGTAGTCGAGGCTCTCCACCGGGTATCCCTCCCTCCTAAGCTGCTTGAGCCCCTCGGTTAGAACGCTCGCGACGAGGCTGGGCGCGACGCCGGTAACGACGATCCTCTCGAACTCCTCAACCCTCTCCTCGTCGACGAGCTCCCACGCGAGCTGCCTGCTGAGGCCGTAGCGCCTCGACAGGCCCTCGGCGACCTGTTCGAGGGGCGGTGGTAGGCTGCGGGCTATCTCGGCTAGGAGGCTTGGCGAGACCCTGAATGGCGGGATGTCCGTCTCGGGATACATCCTGGCTGCGCCGGGCCTCGGCCTCAGGTAGACCGTGGTGCCGTCCGGCAGGGCGCCCCGCGTCTCGTCGGGGACGGCGTGGCAGGCTTGAGCAGACCTCATCCTAACGGCCTCGAGGGCCTCACGCGCCCTCTCACCCTCGTCTGCGACGATGACTAAGGCATCGGCCTCGCCGGCCCCCGCCAGTCTCCTGGCCTCGAGCACCTCGTCCTCCGAGACTCCGTAGCCGGGCAGCTCGTCTGAGTGGAATATCCCCTCGACTCCTCCCCAGGCCTTGGCGTAGGCTACGAGCTCCCTTCCAAGCCTCACCTCCCCGTCGCCCTTGAGGAGGCCCGCGAAGCCCGGGAGCCTTAGACAGAGCACCACGCCGCCCTCCCCGATCCTTCTCCGTATGACGCGGCTCCCCGTATCTCTGAACACCTCGGTGACGTCTTGGATCGGCTGGGACTCGACCAGACCCGGCGTGACTCCGCGCCTCTTCAACTCCCCCACAATGTCGAGGAGGTGTTTGAGCCGTCGCGCCTCGTAATCCACCACCTTGGGGATGAGCTCGAGCTCCTGGACACCCTTGACCTCCATGAGGCCGCTCCCGCGGATCGAGATGTTCAGGTCCTGGCGGACCGTCCCGAGCCCCCTCTTCACACCTCTCGTAGCCCTGAGGATCCGGCCGATGGCCTCCGCCGCCTTCGCGGCCTGCTGGGGCGAGGTGAGGACCGGGCCGGTAGAGATCTCTATCAGAGGGATGCCGAGTCTTGAGAGGTCGTAGACGACCTCGCTGGGCGTGGACCTGACGATCCTGGCCGCGTCCTCCTCGAGGGTTATGGTCTGGATGGGGACGCTCATCTCCTCCAGCCTGATCTCTCCTCCGAGAGCCACGATGCAGGTCCTCTGGAAGCCCGAGGTGTTGGAGCCGTCTATCACGATCTTCCTCATCACGTGTATCTCGTCGAGGGGCCTTGCGCCGACCATCAGGGCCGCGGTCAGGGCTATCCTCACGGCCTCCTCGTTGATCGGGTGGGGAGGCTCCTCGTCGAGCTCCACGAGACAGGAGGTCGAGGGGTCTGAGAGGTAGACGATCCTCCGCATCCTCCTCGACTCGAACCTCGCGGCCTGGTCGACCTCGCCGAGCTCGCTCTGGGTCTCCCTCAGATAGCGGGCCACCTCGATAGCCGCGGCCTCCTGCGGCGGGGCGGAGGTGCTGCAGCCGCAGAAGAGCTTCCTCCGGCTGTCCAGCTGCCTATGGATCTCTAGCCCGATCCTCAGCCCTAGTTCCTGGTAGTCCAGTGCAAAGCCACCTCCGGCAGCGTTCTCCCGCCTATCTCGCCCGCGATGGGACGGAGCATGAGCTCACGCACCTCCTCGAGGCCCCGCGCCCTGTGGAGAGTCCACATCAGCTTCACGAGGGCGACCTCCGGCAACATGTCCTCGAGCTGGACGACGCCCGCGTTTAGCAGGTCGCGGCCCGTGTTGTAGACCCTCATGTTGGTGCGGCCGAACCTGCACTGCGAGCACATGCCCACGAACATCCCCGCGTCGGCGAGGTGCCTGATGACCGGTATCCAGCTCCTAGCGACGTGGCCGAGCCCGCTCCCCTCGATCACCACACCACCGTAGCCGCGGCTCTCAAGATACTCTAGGATCTCCGGCCCCATCGAGGGGTAGAACTTCACGAGGGCCGCCCTGTCGCTGAAGCCAGGTGCGTAAAGGGGGCCGTCTCCGGCGCGGGGTTGGTAGTCGTTGTCGAGGATCCTCAGAGACCCCTCTCTATATACTGCGAGGGGGCTGGCGTTGACGCTCCTGAAGGCGTTCCTGCTGCTGGTGTGCATCTTCACGACGCGCGTTCCCCGGTGGATCGCTATCTCGTCGTCCGAGTACCAGGAGTGCATGGCGACCACGACCGCCCCAAAGGGGGCCTTGGCCGCGGTCTGAACCGCCGCTATCAGGTTGGTCGCGGCGTCGCTCGAGGGCCTGTCGCTGCTCCTCTGGGCTCCGACCAGGACTATCGGGACGGGGGGCCTCTGGAGGGCGAAGCTCAGGGCGGCGGCCGTGTAGTGCATCGTGTCCGTGCCGTGGGTCAGGACCACGCCTGCGTAGCCCTCCGAGACCACCCGGTACACGCGCTCCGCGATAAGCCCCCACTCCCTAACGGTCAGGTCCTCGCTATACACTGAGAGAAGGACCTCGGCCTCGACGTGGGCTATCTCGTAGAGCTCCGGGACAAGGGAGACCAGGTCCTCCGAAGATATGGCCGGCTTCACGGCCCCTGTCCTGTAGTCGACCCTGCTCGCTATTGTCCCGCCGGTACCTATGACCCTGACCCTGGGCAGGTCGGGCCTCTGGGGAGGGGTCTGGGGCCTCGTGAAGGCTGGCCGTCGGCCCGGGGCTATCCTCGTGAGCCTTGAGGAGGGGTCGAGGGCGACGCCCACGTTGTAGCCGTTGGGGAGCTTGATGACTATCACGTTATCGGCGGAGAGCTCGGTCTTGGACATGAGGAGCCCGCGGAACCTCGAGCCGTCAGGCCTCTCAACCTCCACCTCGTCACCGATCTCGCAGCCCTCGCGCCTAATCATATCGAGCAGGAAGCCCGAGTAGCCCTCCCATCTCTCCGCGCTCATCCCACGGTAGAGCGCTCAGCCCCTCAAAAAACCTACCCTCTCTCAGCGGGAGGGAGACCTGACGCCCCCACCCCTCGCACGCTCAGCAGCCTCACCGGCCCTAGCCCCCTTCTCCTTCTTCTCCGGCTTGAGGTAGATGCAGGCTAGGGGTGGGATGGTGAGGGAGAGGGACGCGGGCCTGCCGTGAAAGGGCTGCTCGTCGGCCTCCACCCCGCCCAGGTTGCCCCAGCCCGAGCCACCGTACACCGAGGCGTCCGTGTTGAGTATCTCTCTCCAGTAGCCGGAGAGGGGGGCGCCGACCCTGTACCCGGTCCTTGGCACGGGAGTGAAGTTGCAGACCACCATCACCATCCCGCCTTCCTCCAAGTCTCTCCTCAGGAACGATACGACGCTCTGCTCCCAGTCGTTGGCGTCGATCCACTCGAAGCCCCTCGGGTCTGCGTCGCCGGTGTGTAGGGCCGGCTCGCTCCTGTAGATCCTGTTCAGGTCCCTGACGAGCCTCTGCAACCCCCTGTGGGGCTCGTGCTCGAGGAGGTGCCAGTCGAGGCTCTTGTCGTGGCTCCACTCCGCCCACTGCCCGAGCTCCCCGCCCATGAAGAGGAGCTTCTTCCCGGGGAAGGCGTACATGAAGCCGTAGAGGGCCCTGAGGTTGGCGAACTTCTGCCACGGGTCCAGCGGCATCTTGGATAGGAGGGAGCCCTTCCCGTGGACCACCTCGTCGTGCGAGAGAGGCAGGACAAAGTTCTCGGAGTAGGCGTACCAGGCGACGAACTTGAGTATGTCGTGGTGGTATTTCCTGTAGATAGGGTCCCTCGAGAAGTAGAAAAGGGCGTCGTGCATCCAGCCCATGTTCCACTTGAGCCCGAAGCCTAGGCCGCCGACGTAGGTGGGCCTGGAGACGTTGGGCCAGGCCGTCGACTCCTCGGCTATCGTCTGGACATCTGGGTAGTGCTTGTAGACCGCCTCGTTCAAGGCCCTGAGGAAGGATATCGCCTCAAGGTTCTCCTTACCCCCGTAGATGTTAGGCACCCAGCCGCCCGGAGGCCTCGAGTAGTCGAGGTAGAGCATCGAGGCCACTGCGTCCACCCTCAGGCCGTCCGCGTGGTACTTGTCGAGCCAGAAGAGGGCGCTGCTTATCAGGAAGGACCGCACCTCGTTCTTCCCGTAGTCGAAGATGTGGCTGTCCCAGTCGGGGTGGATCCTCATCCTCGGGTCCTCGTACTCGTAGAGGTGCGTCCCGTCGAAGTAGGCGAGGCCGTACTCGTCGCGCGGGAAGTGGGAGGGCACCCAGTCTAGGACCACGCTGATGCCCTCGCGGTGGAGCGCTTCTATCAGGCGCATGAAGTCCTGCGGCTTCCCGTACCTACAGGTCGGCGCGAAGTACCCGCCCACCTGGTAGCCCCAAGAAGCGTAGAGAGGGTGCTCCATCACCGGGAGGAACTCGACATGGGTGAACCCCATCTCCTTGACGTAGCTCGGGAGCTGCTCCGCGAGCTCGGTGTAGGTTAGGTGGCGGCCGCCCTCCTCGGGGACGCGGCGCCAAGAGCCTAGGTGGACCTCGTAGATGCTGATGGGCGATCTGAGCGAGCCCGCCCTCCAGCGGCTCCGCATCCACTCCCCGTCGCGCCACGAGTAGCTGAGGCTCCAGACCACCGACGCGGCCCCGGTCCTAGGCGCCTCGAAGTGGAAGGCGAAGGGGTCCGACTTGTCGGCCACATAGCCGCCCCTCCCGAACACCTTGTACTTGTAGAGCGTCCCGTGCCCCAGCCCGGGTATGAAGCCCTCCCAGATCCCTGATCCGTCGGCCCTCCTCCTCAGGGGGCTCGCGGAGGGGTCCCAGTCATTGAACTCGCCGATGACCGAGACGGCCTCGGCGTTGGGGGCCCAGACGGAGAAGAAGACCCCCTCCTCTCCGGCCCTCCTGACTATGTGCGCCCCCAGCTTCTCGTAGAGCCGGTAATGGGTCCCGCTACGGAAGAGATAGACATCGTAATCCGTAATGATGCTCGCGTCGTAGAGAGGCTTCACCTCGCTCCGCGCCATAGCGACACCCACGGGCCCAGGCTCTCGCCCGGATAGTCGGCCTGGGAGGTGGGAATTATCTCTTCGCGCCTCGAGGGGCTATGGTGTGACTCTCGAGGGGGTTCTCGGGAAGAGGGAGGCCATCCTCACGTGGGGCAGGTCCAGGATCCATCTCAGGACCCTCTCGACCCCGAGGCCGAACCCGGCGTGGGGGACGGAGCCGAACCTCCTCAGGTCTAGGTACCAGGAGTAATCCTGAGGATCGAGCCCCTCCTCGAGGATCCTGTTGTAGAGCTCCTCGTAGCTATCTATCCTGACCCCCGAGCCGACTATCTCTCCGTGTCCGCGGGGTGCGAGGAGGTCGGCGCTGAGGGTCACCTCGCTGTTGCTCGGGTCGGGCTTGTGGTAGAAGGCCTTTAACCTCCTCGGGAAGTGGGTGAGGAAGACCGGGGCCTCGAACTCCGACGAGATTATACGCTCCTCGTCAGCCCCGATATCCAGCCCCCAGTAGGCCTCCACGCCCCTCCTGGAGAGGGTCTCGAGCGCCTCGGCGTAGGTTATTCTCGGGAACCTCCCCTCAACCTCCGCGCTCCTCACCCGTCTACCCAGGATCCTCAGCTCGTTCTCTGACGTCTCGGCGGTCCTGAGGACTATATGCCTCACAAGCCTCTCAACGAGGCCTAGCAGCTCCTCGAGGCCGGCGTGGGCGATCTCCGCCTCCACATGCCAGAACTCGGTCAGGTGCCGCGAGGTCCTGCTCTTCTCCGCCCTGAAGCTAGGCTGGACGCTATACACCTTCTCGAGGGCGAAGATCGAGGCCTCCTGATAGAACTGGACGCTCTGCGTGAGGTAGACGGGCCTGCCGAAGTAGTCCACCTTGAAGAGCGTGGCCCCGCCCTCGACGGCCGCCGTGACGAGAGTGGGGCAGTCGACCTCTACGAACCCCTCGGACCTGAAGAACTCGTGTATCGCCCCGATCATGTTGGACCTTATCCTCATCAGGGCGGAGACTCGCGGACTCCTCAGGTAGAGGTGCCTGTTGTCGTAGAGAACCCGCGCCGATACGCCTTTCTTGATGGGGAAGTCGCCCATAGAGGGGCCCACGACTCTGAGGGATCTACAGCTCACCTCGACCCCTCCCGGCGCGCGGGGGTCTCTCCGGACGATGCCCCTGACCTGGACCGAAGCCTCCCTCCCAACGCCGCCGGCCGCGTTGAAGCTCTCCTCGTCAGCCACGCCCCGCCTGACCGTGACCTGGACGAGGCCGGTCGAGTCCCTCAGATCGATGAAGACCAGCCCGCCGTGGCTCCTCTTCCGCCACGCCCAGCCCCACAGCTCGACCTCGGCGCCGTCAACGGCCCCGAAGACCTCTCTGACCCTGGTTCTCAAGCCTCCCAAGCCCCTAGCCATTCCCCCACGATTTAGGCTTCCCCCTGAGCCAGCCCGAGTGGGTCCAGTTGTCGCTGCTTGGGGTTTTTATCGAGCCGTATAACACTGTTTTACAGGTGCGCGGGTTTGCTCGAGCTTGAGGACCTCTGGGCGAGCGTTGAAGGGAAACAGATCCTGAAAGGCACGAACCTGACTATAAGGAAGGGCGAGGTCGCAGCCCTCATGGGGCCCAACGGAAGCGGGAAGAGCACCCTTGCGATGGTGGTAATGGGGCATCCGAAATACGTCGTCGAGAAGGGCGATATACGCTTCAAAGGTGAGAGCATACTCGAGCTCTCCCCTGATCAGCGGGCGAAGAGGGGAGTCTTCCTCGCCTTCCAGTACCCCGTCGAGATAAGTGGGGTGACGATGGCTAACTTCCTGAGACGCTCCTACCTAGCTATCAGGGGAGAGGGCCAGAGCAAGCTTAGCGCCTCGGAGTTCCACAGGATGCTGGTGGAGAACTTTAAGCTGCTCCAGATGAGCGAGTCCTTCACGAAGAGGTATCTTAACGAGGGTTTCTCGGGGGGAGAGAAGAAGAGGGCCGAGATCGTTCAGCTCGCTACGCTGAACCCTGAGCTGGCTATACTCGACGAGACTGACTCGGGCCTCGACATAGACAGCGTGAGGATCGTGGCCTCAGCCATCAAGAAGATAAACCAAGAGCAGGGCACGACCTTCCTGGTCATAACTCACTACGCGAGGATCCTCGACTACCTCAAGCCCGACACGGTCCACGTGATGCATGACGGCACGATAGTCCAGTCGGGAGACTTCAGCTTGGCTATAGAGCTGGAGAAGAAGGGGTACGCCGGACTCATCAACGAGCGAAACGGCGGCTCAGGAACCTCCGGCTAGGCACCCGGCCACGGCCTCGTCGTCGATCTGGGAGAAGTCGCGATAGAACTCTCCGACGGCGTAGAACTCCTCCTCTACGTGGGGGCAGACCACCTCGTCCGCCAGCAGGCCCATCTTCTTTACCGCCGTTGCGGAGGCTACGGGGGCGGCCGCTATCAGCCTCTTGGGGCCCTTCTTCCTCAGCGTCATCAGGGTCGCGGCCATTGTCGTCCCCGTTGCCAGCCCGTCATCCACCACCGCTACAACCTTCCCCGCGGTGTCCAGAGGCGCCCTACCGGCCCTGTAGATCTCCCCCCGCCTCCTGAGAGGATCGACGTGCCTGGCCGCCGTGCCCATTATCTCCTCTCTCGAGAGGCCGTAGAAGGAGGCCACCTCCTCCTCTATGGCCACGTCCCCCTCCTCGGTGACCGCCGCGACGGCTAGCTCGGCGTTGAAGGGCGCCCCTATCTTCTTCACGACCAGCACCTCCAGAAGCGCACCAAGCCTCCTGGCCACCTCGTAGGCCACTAGGACGCCTCCCCGCGGAATCCCAACCACGATAGAGCCTCTCTCAACCCTTCCCTTCAGGGCTGCGGCCAGGACCCCACCCGCCTCGATTCTGTCCCTGAAATAGACGCGGGCCAACCCCACCCCCAAGTTCTAGAGGGTCCTGAGACGGATTTACCTCTTACTTGGGTCTCGGAGGGGGCGTGCGGCCCGTAGCCCTCCTTCTGTTTTAGGCGGGATCTGTCTTCTCGGGTCTCGGCGCCTCGCCGGCGCAGCTCATAGGCGCCCAGCCTTTCCCCGCCAGGGCCGCCCGTTTCATCCATTCTCCACCGCTCATCGCCACTCGCCGCGGGTCATCTTCATCCGTGGTGGAGGGGTCTCGTTTCTGTGGCGTTGCCGCGGGTCTCCCCGCCCACCTCTCGGTGGCTGGCCGCGCCGGAGGGGGGAGGAACTTCCTCGGGACTTACCCGAAGCCCGCCCAGCCGCTCGCCCCTAGATGCTAGCTGTCTGGTGGGATATTTTTGTTTTTGAGGGACATGAGTGGCCGCCTAGAAGATGTGAGGCGCCCACGATCGGCTCGGTGCCTGGTCCCCCCTGTCGGGTCGGAACGTTGTAGGATGTAAAAATTTAATTACGATGCCATAGGGGGAGCGGGGCGTGAAAAGGAACAAGGCCTTACTGATCTACCCGGCGTCCATCGGCCTTCTAGTAATCTCGATCTTCATCTTCTCGTTGTACCAGGCTCCAGCCACGGTAGGAGGCCGGTCCTTCACAGCGACCCTCTCGGGCTACAACGAGGTGCCGTCGGTCGTGTCGAAGGGCTTCGGCTACGCGACTATCCTGATATCGGAGGACGGGAAAAGCATATCCTACGAGCTGACGTACTACGGTCTATCGGGAGTGACTATGGCCCACATCCACTTGGGGATGGAGGGGCATGTCGGGGGTCTAGCCGTCTGGCTCTGTGGTGGACCAAAGCCACCGTGCCCACCCTCGTCAGGAACGGTGCGCGGAGTGATAACCGCGGCTGATGTGGTGGCCATAGATGGCCAGGGGTTAAGGGCGGGGGACCTCGATTCACTAATAGCCGCCATAAGGGCTGGCGCCGCATACATCAACGTCCACACGACCACCTTCCCCGCGGGCGAGATAAGGGGACAGCTGAAGGGGCCGTCGTAAAAAGCACGACTCATATCCACGCTATAGTTCCGGTGTTTTATTTTCTCCGAACGTCACCCGCCTAATGCGTGTCCTTTTACTCTACCACAGGTCTCGGCGGGCCAGCCCCCCATGGATAACTTGCTTAGCTGGAGCCGCCACCCGCGGACTATTTCGGCTTTCCGCCTAGGCTTGTGGGCACCTCACAGGACAGGCCGGAGCCTGTGAAGGTCTGCTCGACCCGCTCGCCAGATCTTTCCCTCTCCGTCGGAGCCTGTTCCGCCCTCCGCTCAACCCTCCTGCCCCTTATACGGGCCACTATCTCCGCCATTATGGAGAGGGCTATCTCGGCCGGAGTCTTGGCCCCTATCTCGATACCCGCAGGCGCGCTGATGCTCTCTATGTAGCTCGGGGGGAGGCCGATACGTCTAAGCTCATCGAAGTCGTGGGCGGCCCTCTTCCTGCTCGCCACCAGCCCGATATACGCTGGGCTCGTCCTCGAGAGCTCGGTAAGAACCTTCAGGTCCCTCTCCCCCTTCGTCAGCACGACCACGCAGTCCCTCGGCCCGATACCCATGGTCGAGAGGTCGGCATCGACGTCTGTGATCAGCCTGTCAGGCTCCGTCTCGAGCATCGGCATCGGGTCGACCACCCAGACATCGAAGCCGAGGGTTCTTCCGATTCTGACCAGAGCCTCCTCGACATCGTCTTTCCCCCCCTGCCCAACCAACACCAGCTTCCTCGGAGGTAGGACTGGGTCTACGAAGATCTCCATGGTTCCGCTGCAGAAGGTCTCGACGAAGATCTCGTCGGCGCCTTGGGATTGGGACATGCCTTTGAGGGAGCTCTCGGCGCTCTCGAGATGAACCTTCACCAGCCTCGGCTCCTCGGTCCTGACCGCCTCCTGCGCGACGGAGATTATAGGCCCCTCGGGGCAGACTCCGCCGAGGGTCCCGTAGACTATCTCTCCCCGGTCGCTTATCAGCATCTTGAAGCCCGGCTTTCCGAGGCTAGAGCCGGAGACCCTCACGACGGTGGCTATAGCATAGGGTCTCCCCTCGGCCTCGAGCCGCCGTAGCGCCTCTCCCAGCAGCTTCTGTGGCATCCCTATACCCATAGTCCCGCCCCCCATATATATATCGCTTCCCGGATCTCCCGGGGGGCTGTAGGTTACTCAGCAAAGCCACTAGGGAAAGGTGCATAAAGCTTATCTGGTGGTAGAGAGTGAGAGGACTCTAGGCATGGTCCAGGTCGTCCTGACCTTCGACCCCTCGCTAGGCCACATGTTTCACAACTTCCCACTCCTCAGCTTCCTGCCCTGCGCGCCCGTAAAGTATGTCCCACCGCCGATATACCGTTACCTCAGCAAGCCCGACGTTGGGGCGGACGAGTATGGCAGGGCCGTCCTAGCACCCTACGGCATAAGGAAGGTCGAGGCATGCCTCAGGCTCAGGTCAAGGCTTAGGACGGAGCTCGTCCACCCCAACCACCTGGACAGACACATCCGGGAGGACACGAAGATCATAGCAGTCAACACGATGGACCCGCTCGGCATCGGCCCGCTATCCCTCATGTTCAACAACTGTGGAAGGGAAAAGTCGTGGGTACGCCAGGAGTTCGAGACGCTTATGCACCAGATAAGGGTGCTGAAGAGGGAGAGGTGCCCGAGGGCGAAGGTCGTCGTTGGAGGGGCTGGAGAGTGGGAGTTCGAGATCATGCCCGAGATGATCGAGGCGCTCGGGATAGACTATGTCGTCCAGGGAGAGATGGATGACTTAATCCACATACTCTTCGAGGGCATCGTCGAGGACAACATCGACGGGACGATCTTCTTCCACGGATACAGGTCCACGGTCTTCGACAGCAAGGGCAGGGCCTCCGTAGTCTACGTGAAGGATCCTAGGGGCCGCTTCATAGCCCGGCACCCCTTCTCAAGATACAAGCTACCCAAGATCGAAGACATACCGACGATAGTGGGCGCCACGATAAGCGGCCAGGCCGAGATAATGAGGGGCTGCGGGCTGGACTGCGACTTCTGCGAAGTGACCACCAGGCCGCTGCGATACTATCCGCCCGAGAAAGTCCTCGAGGAGGTCAAGGTGAATCTTAGGGCCGGGATCAGGAACGCCTGGTTCATAACGGATAACCAGTGGGCCTACATGATGAGGGACCCGAACTACTGGCCCAACAAGGAGGCGATAGTGAATCTCTACAGGACCATTATGTCCTGCAAAGGCGTAACTCGCGCAAACCCGATGCATGCCACGCTCGCTCCCGCGGCCGCCGACCCCGAACTCCCGATGCTCATATCGAAGATCGTAGGGGCTGGGCCTAGGAAGCACATAGGTGTCCAGATAGGGCTCGAGACGGGGAGCGACAGGCTCGTCCAGGCCCACATGGCCCGTAAGGCTCTGCCTTTCAAGGTCGGAGTAGACGCAACCTGGTCGGAGATAGTGGTGGAGGCCAAGAAGGCGTTGAACGCGGCCTACTGGATCCCAGCCGACACGATAATACTCGGCCTAGCGGGCGAGACCGATGACGACAGCTGGGACACGATCGGGCTCATCAACTACATGGCCTCCCTCAACCTCTACTTCACCGTGACGCCCATGGCCCTCGTCAGCCTCGGGTCGCTGAGGGGGCAGCAAGCCCTGACGGATGTTTACGCAAATCTAACCCCCGCACAGGCGGCGCTAATCTATGTGTGCTGGAGAAACACTAGGAGGATGGCCGAGATTCTAAGCTGGAGGCTCGGCTCCGACACGCGAATCTTCAAGCTGCTGACCGGGGGGATACTTGTCTTCGGAGCAAACTTCTGGCTCTGGTCCCTCGAGAGATATCTGAGGAAACTAAACCCGGAGAATGAGAGAGCGATCGAGAAGGCCAAAAGCTATGCCGCGATGCCCTCGAGGGGGACCGATTTCTCAAAGCTACGGCAACAGATGCGGGAGATCTCCCTGAGCAGGGCCCTCAGTTCGGGCTCCTAGACCCTCATAACACCGCTACACACTGTTTCAGCAAACCTTTTAATCCCTACGGAGGCCCTTGATGAGTTGGGATGCGGATTAAACGGTCTGGTAGGCGCCGAGCATTCATAGCCCTGGCGATCCTAGCAACCGCGGCAGTCTCGTTGTCTTTCCTTCAGATCTGGGGTGGGCTGGAGGCCGAGACTGCTCCCTCGCAGATAACGGTCTATAGGACAGAGTTCTGCGTCTGCTGCAAGGAATACGAGAGCTATCTCAGGAGCATCGGGATAAGCTTTAGGACCGTTGTCGTTGAGCCCGAGGAGCTTGAGGCCATCAGGAGGGAGCGAGGAGTCCCTAGGGACCTGTACAGCTGCCACACATCGGTCGTGGGGCCGTACTTCGTCGAGGGGCATGTCCCGGCGGAAGCCATAAAAAGGCTTCTCAGCGAGATGCCGGAGATAGACGGGATATCTCTCCCGGGGATGCCTGCAGGCTCTCCGGGAATGGGTGGCGAGAAGCTGGGCCCGTTTGAGATCTACGCGGTCAAGGATGGAAGGGCGTTCCTCTGGATCGCCCTATAGATTTACGGGATAAATAATTATGAGTGTTGCGGCGCAGGCTCCCGCTCTATCATGTCTTGTGCCGCGCCACGAAGATGGATGAGTGGATTAGCTCCCTCACGTTGTTCGGAAGTATCGCCGAAGAGAGCCACATCCCGAAGGCCCTCCTCTCGCTGGCGGACGACGGCGCCTTAATCACGATAAGCCTCCTGAGCGCCTTAATGATCTGGGTATGCCTGTGGACCCTTGGGAGATAGTATAGCCTTAAGGTTCTCCCTGATCTGGGGCCACCCTTCTGCTTGGCGAACCTCCCAAGCCTCATCTCGAGAAAGCTGACGTTGCCCTCGTAGACGAGCTTGTTCAGGATCGTCTGGGCGGTTGAGGCCTTGCATCTCGCCCTCTTAGCGATCTCACCCGCTGGTAGGGGGCCGTGCTTCTTGAGGGTGCCTAGAAGCCTTACCGAGGCCGTATTCCTCAGCATTGTCTCTAATAAAAGGATTTCTAAGCTTGGATATAAGTATGCGCGCAGACCCAAGAATCCGGGATGGTGGGCGTATTCATCCCGAGAAGCCAGTATCAGCAGGCTTTTAGTCCTTGGCGGCGCCCTAGACGGTGAGAGGGGGGCACCGTGGGCCAGGGCCCGAGGATCCCCACAGGAATCGCGACACTCGACGGCGCCGAGGGGGGACTGGATCCTCGACGGCTCTACCTGATAGTGGGTGAGGAGAAGAGCGGGAGGACCACGCTCGCCCTCCAGGCAGCCGCTATAGCGTCGGGGCGCGGTCTGAGCGTATTGTGGATAGACTGTGCCGGCAGGCTCCACTACGCGAGGCTTCTCTCAGTGGCTAGGCACTGGGGGGGAGACCTCTCGAGGATCCGGGTCGCCACTCCGGACACATTCTCCGAGCAGCTCAGGCTCCTGGTTTGGGCCTGCGAATACGCGGAGGCTCCGGGCCTGATAGTAGTTGATGACTTCACCTACCTCCACAGGGTGGAGGCCCTCGGCGACCCCTCAAGAGACAAGCCCCTCTACACGCGCCTCACCCTCCAGGCCGCATACCTCAAAGAAGCGACTAGGACCCGCGACATCACCGGCATAGTCGTCGCCGACATCCATGAGAGGCCCGGCCAGGGCCCCCAGCAGCCGATAGCCAACACCATAGTCTCCTACTACTCCGATCTGAGGCTGTGGATGCGTACGGCGGGGCCCGGGAGGAAGCTCCTGACGGTGGAGGGTGAAGGGCGGGTAGGAAATATACTGCTGAGGGTCCACGACGGAGGGCTCGGCGAGGTCTAGCTATATCTTCTCTGAGAACCCCGCGAAAAGGCCGAGGACCGCCAGGAGCAGGAGGAGGATCGAGCCGACGGCGGCGTATCTCGCGGCCCGGTCTGAGAACCGGCCGGTCGAGGAGAGGTAGAAGAGGAGCAGGCCCACGGTTCCGAGGGCGTAGTAGGTGGCGACCACGATGAACTCTCCTATGGTCTGGATCGTCTGGGTAGGGGCGAAGATGCTCCTGCCGTAGAAGGGGCCGACGTTGCTCAGAGACACGAAAACTAGTCCGCTCACGACTAGGATTGAGGCCGCGAGTAGGACGGCGACGACCAAGCCCCTGACCCTCTCGAACCACCCGAAGGACAGGGCCGATAGGAGGAGACGCCTCACCCTCTCCAAGGCCTAGCCCACCTCCGCGCGCCAAGATATAAGGTAGCCTAGGCGGCCGATTCTCAGCGGCAAGAGGAGCGCAGAGGTGGCAACGAGCTTATATTGATCTTCCGAGAGATGGATTAGCAAGGTTGGCTGGCGGGTTATCGGCCCCCTTCGTGAGGTTTGCGAGGGGTCTCCTGGCCTTCGATAGGCGGGTTGGCGGTAAGGAGTCCTACGCCGCCCTATCGGTGCTCTTGATAGCTGTCTCGGTCGCCTTCATGGTGCGCATCCTCCCGGCTAGGTGGGGGTTCATTCTCAGCGAGTTCGATCCTTGGCTACACTTCAGAGCCGCCTCCATGATCGTCGAGAGGGGCTGGGCGGGCTTCTTCCAGTACGGGGACCTGGTGGAGCCGAAGGCCTGGTACCCCACCGGACTCCCGGTAGGCCGTATCCTCTACCCCGGCGTCTCCTTCACCCTCGCCTTCATCTATCTGAGCCTCTCCTCGCTCGGGATAAGCGTAAACCTGTTGGAGCTGGCCTCGATCCTCCCGGTTGTCTACGGGATGATCGCCGTCGTGGTGACGTTCCTCCTGGCGCGGCACGTTCTCGGGACCGGGGCGGCCCTCGCCTCAGCCCTCCTGCTCTCGGTGAGCTACGCCCACATCTCGAGGACGCATCTAGGGTGGCTTGACGACGAGGCCCTCTCCATCCCACTCATGCATGCCGCCTTTCTGACCTACCTCATGTCCATAGATAAGAGGAGGTCGGCTAAGGGCTCGATAGCCCTAGGCATCCTCACGGCCCTCCTGCTGGGATACACGGGGGCCACCTGGGGGGCTCACCGCCTACCCATCGCCCTCGTCATACTCTTCACGGCCCTGCTCGTCTTCATGGGTAAATACAGGAGACAGCTCATCTACAGCTTCGCCCCGATGCTCGCGCTGCTCGCCGTGCTCCTAGCTAGTGTCCCGAAGCTAGGCCCCTCCTACCTCACCGAGATCACCATCGTCGCGGGCTACCTCGTCCTCCTCTACCTAGCGGCCTCCGAGGTGATCTACAGGCGCTACGGAAGGGAGAGGGAGAGGGGCACGCTGGTGGTTAGGGGGCTGGCGCTGGGGTTCCTGGGCGCGGCGCTCATGGTTGTGGCGCTAGAGATAGCGGGCCTGCCAGGCCTCAAGTTCCTCTCGGTGCTGTTGCCGAATCTGAGGCAGCAGCTCGTGATAATAGCGTCGGTCGCCGAGAACCAGCCCGCCACCTGGGCAACGCTCTTCAACGACTTCGGCCCAACCCTCCTCCTAGTCCCGATAGGGATCTTCCTGCTGCTGAGGAGGGGCGGGGAGGGAGAGCTGTTCCTCGCCGTCTACGTGCTCCTTTCTCTGTACTTCGCCTCCTCCCTCGTGAGGCTCGCTCTCCCGACCTCCCCCGTAGTCGCTATCTTGTCGGGCTTTGTGGTATACGAGATGCTGGCCCAAGCCGCGGGCCACCTCTCCGCCCCGCGCTCCGCAAAGGTCAAGCGGAGGGAGGACAGGAGGATACTCCTGATCGTCCCGCTGCTCGTGGTGGCTCTCATAGCCGTCCACTACCTCCCCAGGGGCATGGGCAACACCTGGAGCTTCTCATCCCTAGACGCGGCCTACACGCCGAGCACGATAACCTCCTCCTCACTCCCCATCGCCAGAGAGGCAAACATCTACGACTGGCTTAGGGCCGTCGAGTGGATGAGGAACAACCTCCCCGAGGACGCCGTCGTAGCATCCTGGTGGGACTATGGGAACTGGATAACACTCGTCGGGAACCGCTCCTCGCTGGTGGATAACACTACGATCGACACGCTGAAGATAGCGAGGGTGGGATACGCCTTCATGTCGCCCGCCAACGTGAGCCTGAGGATCTTCAGGGAGCTGGGCGCGACTCATGTGCTGATATTCGTTACCCACAGGCCCCAGCTCGGCGCGGGGGACTTCCCGCGGCTTCTCTACTTCGGGGACGAGTCGAAGTGGATATGGATGCTCCGGATAGCCAACCAGCACGCCCGTGAGCTGGGGCTCAGGCAGATAGACGAGGAGGCCGTCCTAGGCCCTAACAGGGACCCGACGAACCCGACTGACAGGTTCTGGAGCGAGACGACCTTAGGCCTGATGATACCCTTCAAGCCGAGGACAACGGCCGACCAGTTCGGAAACATAGTTGTGGCGCACTACTACGAGGAGCCAGCGATAGAGGGCTACAGGCTGGTCTACTCCTCCTCATCACCCTACACGAGCCTCGCCTACGTCTACATCTACGAGATAGTCCCCGCTGGATAATCCTCTCTCTCCCGATCGCGCGGGATCGCTAGTCGGGGACCCCATGTTGGTGCCCGAGCCGGTCACCACAAGGCCTCGGCGACAGAGAGGGTTTGGTAGTTGTTTAGGTGCTGGGCGGGGGCGCCGTATCCCTCTCGGCGTCCCTCTCTATCATCAGGGCCATCCTTTGGGGCTCTATGTCTATCGGCCTCCCACAGTAGCTACAGTGGATCCTGAAGACCAGCGTCCTCTTCTCGGCCTCGACGCAGGCCTCCGGCCTAGGGAGGTGGAACAGGTTCAGCTCCCTACAGACCGGGCAGGCTATACGCCCCACCTCACCCTCTCCCGGGAGAGGAACCTCGTCGAGGAGGCCCGAGGCAAGGTAGAGCCTCTGGACCGGGATCTCACGCCCGCTCCTCTTCAGCAGGGCCCTAAGCCGGGCGTTCTCAAGCTCCTGCTCCGCGAGCCTCTCCCTAGCCTGGGCGAGGCTCTTCTCCAAGGAGCCGTAGACCCATCTGGGGACAACGTAGCTCTGGAGAGCGGGGAGCGCGGCCCGGGCCACGATCTCCCTCGCCTTCTCAGGCACCCGCATCGAGCCCGCATGCGTCACCATCATCCGAGCCAAGCCGTGGAGGGCCTCGGCCGCGAGCTCCAGGTCGTCGGGCCTTAGGCTGCCCCCGGCCAAGAGGACCCTAGCGACGGCCTCTCCAAGCTCCGATGGCTTGGGCATGCCCCTCCAGCGGGCCAGGGCCTCCCTCAGCGCCCCCAACACCTTCTCCTCGGAGCCCAGCAGCTCCTGCCGCTCAAGCTCCCTCAGCAACTCCGCTATGAGCTCGGGGCGGACGCAGAGACGCCTCATCTCGGAGAGCAGCTCGCCGTAGCTCTCAGAGGACACGAAGACCATTGAGCCGCCCGACTCTTTCTCCGCCAGACCCCTCCACCCCGCCCACCGAGACAGGCTTAGGAAAAAGCTTTAACAGGCTGGGAACGGCGCGGCACTATCCAGCGAAATACGGAGAGCATCATCGATGTATGATGCCTAGGCTCCGTGCCGCGCCCCGCGGGGTAGTGTCCGGATAAAAGGGGTTTACTATAGTGGATAGTGGGGTATGGCTTTCTATAATCGCTTTGGTCAGGGGAGGTGTCGACAACAGTATTTAAAGCCTTATCCGGGCGCTACCCGCGGGTCGCGAGTGTTTATATAGGTGGTCTGCCGGGTCCGCTCCGATGGCTGTTATCGGGATTATCGGTGGCTCTGGGATCTACAGCGTCGAGATGTTGGAGGGTGCGAGGCTGGAGAAGGTCTACACCCCCTACGGGGCGCCGAGCGCCCAGCTTACCGTGGGGAAGATGAGGAGGCACACCGTGGTCTTCCTGCCGAGACACGGCCCGGGCCACAGCATACCGCCCCACATGATAAACTCGCGGGCTAACATCTGGGCCCTCAAGGAGCTCGGGGTGGAGCGTGTCTTGGCGCCGAGCGCCGTCGGGAGCCTCCAGGAGGAGTATAGGCCGGGCGAGCTCGTCCTCCCCGACCAGTTCATCGACAGGACCCACGGCAGGCCCTCAACCTTCTACGACGGCGGCAGGGTCGCCCACATCTCGATGGCGGACCCCTTCTGCTCCGAGCTCACCGACCTGGTATACGAGGAGGCGGCGAGGATGGGCTTACCGATCCACAGGGGAGGCACATACGTCTGCATCCAGGGGCCCCGCTTCTCGACCCGGGCCGAGTCCAACATGTATAGGATGTGGGGCGGGCACATCATCGGGATGACCCTTGTCCCCGAGGTCTCTCTCGCGAGGGAGGTCAGGATGTGCTACCTGACGATCGGCATGGTCACGGACTATGACTGCTGGAAGGAGGGTTGGCGCGTCACGGCGGAGGAGGTCGTGAGGACGATGGCCAGCAACGTCGCGAAGGTCCGAACGCTCCTCGAGAGAGCCATCCCGAGGATCCCCGACGAGAGGGGGTGCCACTGCGCCAAATACATGGATGAGGCGACGCTATAGTTTCGCTCCACACACTAGAGCCGGAGAGCCTCCGCGAGGGGCATCTTCAGATAACCCTCTATCCGGCCCGGAGCATCGGTCGAGTCTATGAAGACCGTGCCGCGGTAGAGTGTCGCGACCCATCGGAGGAGCCGCGAGGCATACTCTAGCTTGAGGAGCTTTTTCTCGGCCCACGCGGGGCTCTGCTTCAGTATGCTCGAGTAGATGCCTATCCCGCAGCCCGGGCACATGCCTATCGTCACTATCCTTGGGGCGCCGAGCGCGGCGCACATAGCGACGGCCCTATCCCCGTCCGTGAAGCCGCCGAAGTTGTGGATATGGCCCGACGGGGCGCACTGGCAGGTCGCCTCGACCCTCTCGGTGAGCCATTCCGGCAGCGCAGTAACCTTCTCTATGTTGTCTCCATGCGCATGTATCACCAGCAGGGCGCCGCGGCGCCAGGCCTCAAACAGGTCGTCAAGGTCTCCGTCGAGGTCCGTGACCACTAGCTGGGGTGTTAGGTCTGCGTCGAGGAGGGGAGAGGTGGCGGTGTCGGCGGCGACGAGTAGCGTGTCTCGGGGCCTCAGCTCCCTCAGGGCATCGGCTTCCCTGCGAACCGAGTCGTAGGCCCCCGCCACGACGACGCACCTAGAACCACTCAGCATCTGGATCATCCGGCCCTTCAGGCACCTCCTACCCTCCATGAAGCCCGCCAGGATCCTCGCCCCCCTCGCATCCATCTCCTCCGAGAACCCAAAGGCACCAAGTATCTCACTATACCACTCGAGCCAGCCGGGGGGAGGCTCGGCCACGGACTCAGGGAGCCGCGACGCCATCTAGCTCTCCGAGCCTCGCGGATAGGCGTGCCTTCATGTCGTAGTTGTGGAGGCTCTCTATGCTCCTGACCTCGACCTGGATCAGGGTTTGGGGGTCGAGGAAGCCGAATCTTGTCTTGACGGAGACGGCGATGAGCCTAGCGACGTCCTCGACGAAGAGAGGGTTGCTGAGCGCCCTGATCACCAGCTCTCCCTCGTCCATCCTCTTCAGGAGGTCGTGGATAGGCCCGCTCATACAACTCTTCACAAGGTCCGCCAGCTCGATCAGGTCTATGGTGGACCCGTCGGTCAGGAGCAGCCTAAGCGAGGCGGTAGTCCTCTGCATATGCGTCCCAACCACCTCGATGGCCCTCTGGCCCTCGACACCCGCGATCTTCCTCACAGTCTCCTGAGCGCAGGGACAGGCCGTCACGCCGTTGACCCTCACCCCTATCCCTCTCCTCGTCTCCACTCCGCGACTCTTCCTCCGGGCCGATGCGTGGGCCCAGATCCCTATCGGCTCGTAGGACCTGTTCATGCTGTGGGGAGACTCGACGATCCTGAAGAGCTCTCCGCTCAGCTCGCAGCTCGAGTGGCCTGAGTAGCCGTGCCTCGCGAGAAGCTCCGCCGCTATGGAGGCGCAGAGGTCCTCGAGCGTGAGGCGCTCGTTCTGGGCCCTGCTCAGGATGTCGAAGACCGCCTGGTAGCTCCGGCTGGCATGGATCCCCCTCTGGCTCTCGGGGAGGTCGACGTAGACGCTGATGATGGGTCGGTGGATCGGTAGCGCGCCGCCGTTCATCTGAACCATCGCGAGGGGTACGCGGATCCTGAAGAGCCCGACTTTACCCACCCTAACAGGGACCAGAGCAGGCCCGGACTGGACATCAGGCAGCTCGAGATTACTCCTCAAAATATCCGCGCCCTGACATTCTCGCCACCCGCTATATATACCCATCCAGGATATCCACGGAAGAATAGAGGGCGGTAAACGGGGCCCACTGGGCAGTGGCACGCTTAATACCAGGGAATGTAATTTGTACTCCTCTCTCGAGGTGAAGACGAGGATAGAGGGCTCGTTTAAGTGTGAGTATTGGGGGAGGACATATATGTGGGCGTTTAGAGTTGTGGGGTTAAGGTGGCTCAAGCTATGGCGGGGCTCAGCATAACGCTTTCAGAGAGGGCCGCGACGAAGATTAGGGAGGCGATGGAGGATGGGGAGGGCGAGGGCCTTGTCCTGCGGGTCTTTATCGCGGGCCAGAGCTGCTGCGGCTACAGATACGGCATGATGCTGGACGACCAGGTCATGGAGGGTGATGTCGTGGTTCAGGACAACGGGGTCCGGATCGTCGTGGACAAGTACAGCGCAGCGTTCATGGACGGCTCGGAGATCGACTACGTGGAGGGAGAGGACGGAGAGGGCTTCGTGATCCACAACCCCAACGAGTCCTCAAGCTGCAGCTGCGGAGGCCACCACCACTAGCCCACCCCTCCCGCGGGATGAGCCATGAAGGAGGGCGACACGTGCCCCGACTTCACTCTGCCATCAACCGACGGAGAGTTCAGGCTTAGAGAGAAGCTCGGCAAGAGCTACATCGTCCTATACTTCTACCCGAAGGACAACACGCCGGGCTGCACCGCGGAGGCCTGCAGCTTCAGGGACAACATGGGCGTCCTGACGGGGCTCGGCGCCCAGGTCTACGGCGTCAGCACCGACAGCCTCGAGAGCCACAGGAAGTTCATCCAAAAGCACGGGCTCAGCTTCCCGCTCCTCAGCGACCGCGGCGGCCAGGTCGCGAGGCTCTTCGACGCCTACAACCCGCTCTTCAAGGCCGCCAAGAGAAAGACCTTCATTATCTCTCCGGAGGGGAGGATCGAGAAAATAATTGAGGGGGTGAGCCCAGAGGACCACGTACGGCTTTCGGCCGAGTTTCTGCGGTCCCGGCGCGGGGCTTCTAGCGCTTGAGGCTGTTCCTGACCGACTCCACGATCTCCTGTGCCGTCGGGAACCTCCCGCCCTGCTCCTTCCTCGAGAAGACCCTCTTGTCGTCGACGTAGACATCGAAGGTCCCGGCGTCCGAGGTGTCGAGCGTTACTGAGAACTTCTTGTTCAGCTCCATGCCGAAGGTCTGGAGGAGTTGGGTGGCCAGCTCCGTGGCCTTAGGGAGGTGGCCGCAGGGCACGCAGTAGACAATTCTCACGTTAGTCATGTCCGCGCGGGTTAATGGAGAGGCCTCACGTTATATATCTTACTCCGGGCCCCACAACTCCCCGATCGCTTGGAAAGCATTCTAGAGAAGCTTTAAAGACGCTTCCCTGTACACCGGGTCTAGAAACCTGTAGTCCTTGATTATGCCCATGTCTTCTAAGCTGTTAATGATGTTTGAGAGTATGCTGGAGGATAGCGTCACACCTTCCCTCTCCTCCACATACCTCCTTATCCTGCTCCAGCTATCCAAGCCTTCTGCCACTCCTTTCAAGACCAAGGCATATCTGCGACCCCTTGCCTTGACTATGTTTCTAATCTCCTTTAGAGCCAAGTTTACAGCCATACTCCTGATGGACTCCAGCCTTCTGTTTCCACTGACGTACTCGTTCCCAAAGAACGTTAGCCATCCCGGAATCCCGTCGAAGAAATTTACGGCCTCTTCCAATTCTTCCACCCCTATGCCCACGCCGAGCTCTTCGAAGCCCCGTCTCAGAAACTCTCTAGCGGCATCTTCATCAAACCTCTCCACCACCAGCCTGTAACAGTATCTCCCATACAAAGGGGAGTCCACGTCATCCAGCCTCAGGAAATCGTAAAGGAGGCCTGCTTCAGAGCCCGTTAGGATGAGCGTTAAATTCCTGTCATAGTCGTAGGCATGCGCTATCGCATTAAGCACCTCACTCGCCCTAGGCCCCCTCAGCCTTTGGGCCTCATCCATCGCAATAATAGTCCTTCTCTTATTGAGGGAGTCGAATAGGGCCGGCAGAGTTAATGCATTCCTTCCCCTCCATCTTATCGCGACCTCGTTTCCCAAAATCTTCACCGACGACAGGCTCATTAGTATTTCCCTAAACTTATCCAAGTTCGTGGAGAAGGCCCTCGACAGCACATAGTAGAGGTCTTTGAGACCATAGTTGGTTTGTAGGTTCCTCAGGTCGAGCAGGACGCTTGGCACCTCGACCTCATTCAGAAAAACGCTCAGGATCGATGATTTGCCTATCCTCCTGATCCCAGTTATTAGAATAGTAGGCGAGTTGATGTTTTCGGCGAGCATCTCAAGCTCCCTGTCCCGTCCGAACAGGTCTTCCCTTCTTGTTTTTGGCCTAGGGTCAAATAGCATGTTCTGCCCCAGAACCATAGTTCTGCTCCAGAACATATAAATCTTTCCAAACACAGCTCTACAGGCGCCACAGGCCAGGGAAAGCAAGGCCTCGGGGAAGTTGTAACATGTTTACTGCCTCTGCCTAGGAAAGGTGCTCCCAGCTAGGCCTCTCAATTCCCTTTCTGCGATTTTCTGATGCAACCCGTGCCTTTTTTGGCTGTTTTTCCGGGTAATTGGGCGGGGTAATCTAGCGGTGCCTCCCCTCACCCAGCGCCTGTGACAGCCCTTACAAAGGTTAGCATCCTATAGGGTTTGAGTCGCTCTAACCCTGTCTTCCGGTCGCCAGCCCCTAGGCCCAAGGTTTAACGTTTATATGGTGTGTCGGCGGACTAGTCCGTAGCCGGTCATGACGGCCACGCCGGTCGTTTTGGAGGAGTGTCCGAGGTGCCACTACGAGGTGCCTGAGTGTACCCACAGGTGCCCCAGATGCGGCCTCTGCCTCACCTGCTCAAGTCAATGATGTGGAGAAATTGGATATGAGATGACTTTCAACGTGTCGTCGGGGCTCAGGGGTACGATGCGTTGGATATATTCCCAATATCAAATTAATTCTTGCCCGCGAAGTAGGGCAATATTTTTTCTTTGTAGAATTTTATAAAGCTGCGGTGGTCGGGGCTTATATCAACTATCTCCACATGGTTGAATCCCAGCTCTATGATCTTAGCAAGCCGATCAATATGCTCCTCAGCCCTCGACGACACGAGCCATCTCTCCCTTATCAATTCCTCGCTCACCATGTAACCATACATCTCGATTTCTCGAGGATCTGAAACGTTTGCGCGGAAGATGAGGGGGAGAAGTGTTGCGGAAAAGGGTCTGCAGTTGAGGAGTGCTTTACTCTCATCTTCATCATATGATGCGATGACCTCGCACACCAGATCTTCTCTTTTTTGCTCCACCTCGCTCTCCGCCAACCCCCTTCTGTAACTTGGGATAATGCTATCGCGGAGCCATTCGAGGCCAAGCCCGGCTAACGATATCAGGCCTGTCCCCAACCTGCCTGCTAAGTACGCCGCTCTGCGGCCGCTGGCGGCCATGTAGATGGGGATGTCACCCTTACTCAACGTGTATAGCTTCGCCCCCTTCAGCTGGTAGTATTTTCCCCTAAAGCTTACGAATTCGCCTTTCCAAAGAAGCCTGATGATTTTTATCGCCTCCTCTAGTCTTGAGAGTCTTTCGTTGAAGCTGGGCCAGCCGCCGCCTGCTGGTACCTCGTTGAGCGCCTCACCCGTACCGATCCCCAATATTATTCTGTTTGGATATAGATAGCCTAAGGTGGCGAATGCCTGCGCAATTATCGCGGGGTTGTAGCGCAGTATTGGCGCTGTAACTGCTGTGCCCAACTTGATTGTCCCCGTCCTCTCTGCCACTGCGGATAGTATCGACCAGGCGAAGCTACAGTGGACCCCTTTATCAAACCAGGGATGGAAATGGTCGCTTATCCATCCAACCCTAAAACCGGCGTCCTCAGCCAGTATCAGCCCTTCAATAATCCTCTCCGGGCTAAACCACTCGGGGAGGACGTGATACCCGAAGCTTGCCATGCTGATCGGAGTCTTCTAGAGATAATATTTTATTTATAATTTTAGTTGTTGTCGGTTTTAACCTATTAATCTAGCGGGCTATATAAATTGGGCGGGTCTCCAGAAAATAAAACCTTAATTACGCAATATTGCTTAAGTGCCTTGATGACCTACGGGTCATTCAAGCTAATCCCCGAGAAGGTTGTTAAGGCAATTTCACTGGTCAGGAGTGGCAGGGTCTACCAGTTGGGGAGGATACTTGATCTTGACTCCCCATCACATCCATTTCACGGACCGTTATTTTATTCGAGTTTTAGAAGGGTCAGGGATTCTCTGAGGATGTGGAGAAGCAGCTACGGAGCCATGAATGTTAGGATAGAGATTACGGACCATACAGGAACACATGTGGACGCCCTGAACCACGTAACTTTAGGAGAGGAGCTTTATGGCGGAATACGTATAGGGGACATAGAAACAGAGCGTGGAACCAGTAAGCTAGGTGCGGAGAACTTCACGCCCATAATTACTAGAGGAATATTGCTAGACATTCCAGGCATAAAGGGGGTCGAAATCCTTCCAGATGACTATGAGATAACGTTGAGTGATGTCGAGTCTGCACTTAGGCTTGAAGGTCTGACGGAGCCAACCGAGGGAGATGCCGTTCTTTTCAGAACTGGTTGGGGGACTCTATGGGGTAAAGATAATCAACGCTATATGGGTCCTCCCATGCCCGGAATCTCCCTAGAGGTTGCTAGATGGTTATCTGGGCGGGGGGTAGTGCTTGTAGGCGGTGATACGCCATCGGTTGAGCGGATCGTTAAAGAGCCTCCAAACACCCCCCACATCGAGCCAGTCCACCAACACCTCATAGTTGAGAGGGGCATCTTCATTCTGGAAAATCTTGACTTGGAGACTCTGTCGCGGGACAGGGTCTATGATTTCCTTTTCATCTCCAGCCCGGTAAGGATAAGGGGTGCCACCGCGGGATTCGTGAACCCGGTGGCGGTAACCTAAAGCGGATCGCGAGTCGTCAATCGTGGCTGCTTAAGGACGCCTCTTAGGCGGCTCCGGGCCAGGAGTTTTAGCCCAGCTCCACTAGGCTCTTCTCGTCGAGCGAGACGGCCCTTACCCCGGAGGCCCTGAGATGCTTTGCCAAGATCCCCGAGTATCCGTAGACCGTCAGGACCCTTCTACACCCCGACGACATGACGTAGGAGAGGAGGCCCTGGAAGTCTGAGTGGTTGCTGAGGGCGAAGTGGGCATCCATCTCGGGCAGCCTCCTGACGAGGACCCAGCCCGTCGCCTCGGCCCACCGGACCCTCCTCCCAGCCCAAGATGTGAAGTCGACCCACGAGGAGACGTAGACGGCCCCGTCCCTCATGGCCTCGCGCCCCTCCCTCCCCCTCACGCTCAGGAAGCTTATCCATGGATACTTCTCGCGGTAGACCTTCGAGACGCTGAAGACCTGGGGGCTCGCGACGACGGGCGCCTCCAAGGACTTGTTGATGAGGGCGATGATCTCTTGGGCCTTGCCCGCCGCGTAGACCTTGAAGGCTGGTATCTCTCCGTTCCTCAGCGTCCTCGAGACCCACCCGACTATCTCGCCGTAGACCCGCTCCCTCTCGGGGAACTTGTAGACCGGCGACCCGTAGGTCGCGTCTATGACCAGGATGTCGCTCTCCACGGGCTCCGCGCCCCCTTGAAGAATGGTGTCGTAGGTGTTCATGTCTCCGGTGTAGAGGGCTGTGAGGCCGTCGGCCTCTATCCTGAACATGCTTGCGCCGAGCATGTGGCCCGAGTTTGAGGCGGTGAGACTGACGCCGGGCTGGACCTCGATCCTCACTCCGAGGGGCGAGCTGATGAACCTCCTGTAGTGGACTCGGCGGGCGGCGAAGATCCTGTGGGTCTCCCGCGTCATCACGTTTAGCCCCGAGGCCTCTCCCGCGTGGTCCATGTGGGCGTGGCTGACGCACCTGACCCCTCCGCCCTCCGCCGAGTCGAAGAGGATCGTGGCGCCGGGGAGCTCGAGCGCAGGCCCGCCGCCGGCCATCCTGACTACAGGCCTCACCGAGGCTTCCCCGCGCGGTATCCAGCTATAAAGCATTCTCTACAGTGCAGACCAGTCGCTCTTCAGGCCCTGAGCCTCGTTACGGCCTCCCCCACCACAGGGTCAGCGACCACGTAGAGGCCGTCCTCCCTCTTGAGGTACCTGATGTCTAGGAGCCTCGACAGGGCTTCCGCCAATACCTTGTCGTTCACTTGGAGCTCGTCTCTCAGCTCGCCCCACCTGGCGCCATGCCTCGACATCCTCAGCGCTTTCACGTAGAGCCCCCTGTTCCTCCTGCTGGCCAGGAAATTGTTCAGCTCCTCTAGGACTATCTTGGAGCCCTCCCTGAGAGCCGTCTTCAGAGCCTCTTCGTGGCCCATCCGTCTGACGCACCTGGAGTTCCCGTAGTAGGTGAGCCACCCTACGGCGCCGCCCAGCCTCTCGACGGCCTCCCTTATCTCGGACTCTCTCGTGCTCATTCCGTACTCGGCGAACCCTCGGCGCAGAAACTCCTCCGCGAGGTCCCTGCTGAAAGGTTTCAGCTCTATCCTAGCGGGCTGGCGGCCGTAGAGCGGAGACCCTTTGCCGGGCTCCAGCATCCTCTTCAGGACTCCAGCGTAGGATCCGGTGAAAACCAGCCTCAGCCCCCTACACGTGTCCCACAGCGTCTTGAGCAGCTTCAGAAAAGCCGGCGAGGCCAGCTCCTGCACCTCGTCCAGGACAACGACCCTGCCCTCCAGCCTCGAGAAGATGCTCTCCACCGTCTTCGTCAATTTGAGCCGGAGCAGCATCGAGGGGCCCAGCTCCAGCTCCTTTAGCTCTAGGCCCGGTGATTGGAGTAGTGCCTCGGCAAGACCGACGAGGTTCCTGACCCCCATCAGGCTCACATAATGGCCGCTCCTCTCCCTCGCGAACGTCTTGACCAGCGAGGTCTTACCAGTCATCCTCCTGCCCAGGACAGCCACCCAAGCCCCATCCTCGACAAGCCTCGAGAGCTCCCCATACTCCTCCCCCCTTCCGAAAAGGCCCTCAAGCCTCTCCTTAGGCCTCAAGTCGAAGAGCAACTTACCTAGGTAAGTGCTTACCTAGGTAATTTTTTTACCTAGGTAAGTTATAGCGCCTCCGCCTCGGGGCGCTTAGCCGGGCCGCCGCAGCGTTTTTGGGGGGAACAGCTAATATGTTGGGGGGCGTTCTTGGGGGGCGGCGATGAGCTTGCTGGCCGCGAGGTATGATAGGGCGGTGGAGCGGTCGGGGAGCGTCCTTTGCCTAGGCCTCGACCCCTCGCCCCTCCAGTATCCCGACCCTGCGGAGAGGGTGGGCCGCTGCCTCAGGCTTTTGGAGGTGGCTGGGAGGTTCTGCGCCGCCGTGAAGCTGAACGAGAACCACCTGAGGGGCGTGGGGGAGGATGGGCACAGATCCGTCACAGGCCTTGCCGGGAGGCTTGGGCTCCTCACGATACTTGACTGTAAGCTCGGGGACATAGGGGAGACCGCGAGGGCCGCGGTCGAGACGGTCGCGAGGCTCGGCTACGACGCCTTCACGGCGAGCCCCCTCTTCGGAAACGTCGGCGAGGTCACCGAGCTCGCCCACTCCCGCGGACTCGGGGTCTTCCTAGTCGCATACCCCTCGGGCAGCTACGGCTCCAGGTATTTTGAGCTCGAGGTGTCGGGCGAGAAGCTCTTCTGGAGGTTCGTGAGGGAGGGTGTGGAGGCGGGGGTCGATGGATACGTCGTCGGGCTCTCTCCGAGGCTCTCGGAGCGGATGGTGGCTGAGCTGAGGTCGATGGTGGGCGAGGAGGCCGTGATACTCTCACCGGGGGCGGGGGCGCAGGGCGGAGACCCCGAGCCCCTGATACGCGGAGGCGGGGAGAGGATTCTGGTGAACGTGGGGCGCGCCGTGATCCATGCTCACGACCCTGCCGCCGCGGCGCGCGAGGCCGCCGAACAACTCTCATCTAGGAGAGAGTACGTCCTCGCCGCTAGGGCCATAGCCGCGACGCCCGGAGTCCTGAACATCTACGAGAGGCCTATCCAGCTCTCCAGCGGCCGGCTCAGCAACATATACGTCGACTGCAGGGCCCTCTACTCCAACCCCTCCGCAAGGGCGCTGATAGTGAGGCTGATGACGGGCCTCGTCTCGAGGAGGGCCGGCCGTGAGGGGGTCGAGGTCGCCACGACCGCTACGGCTGGGATACCGATAGCGAGCCTGGTCGCGGACAGGCTCGGCGCGGGCCTCGTCTATGTGAGGATGGAGAAGAAGGGCCACGGCCAGGAGAAGAGGGTTGAGGGCGTAGTCAAGCCCGGGGCGACGTATGTGGGGGTGGATGACGTGGCCACGACGGGCCGGAGCGCCCTCGAGTGCGTCAGGGCGGTGAGGGAGGCCGGGGGCCGGGTCGAGAGGTACTTCGTGATACTTGACAGGAGCGAGGGGGCGGCGGAGTTGCTGGCGGGCGAGGGCGTGGAGCTCCACTCCCTGGCTAGGCTTGACGAGGGGTTTATGGTGATGGTGAGGGCGCGACGGGGCGAGGAGCCCCGGGGATCGGGGCCTGCAGAGACAAATACCACCGTCTAGCTCTCTATCCCGTGCCCTCCGTGATCTATCCCTATCTGAAGCCTGGCCGCGACTTCGCCTACCCGGAATATTCCTCCCGCTACCAGGACACGGTGGACTTCAGGGTCAAGCACCTGAGGCTCGAGCTATGGATAGGGTTTGAGGACGAGTCGCTCAGAGGCGTGGCGGAGCTCCAGATCCAGCACAACGGCGGCGGGGGATGGATAGGCCTCGACGCCTGCGAAATGCGGATCGAGAGCGTGAGTGTGGGGGACGTTGGGGCCGAGTGGAGGTACGACGGCGCGAAGCTGAGGGTCCGCGTGGGGCCGGGCGAGTCCGCCGTAAGGGTCTCCTACACCGCGAGGCCTAGGAAGGGGTTCCACTTCGTCAAGCCTGACAGGGCCAACCCCGAGAGGAGGCCGCAGGCCTGGAGCCAGGGCGAGACCGAGTACAACAGGTACTGGGTCCCGCTCCTCGATCACCCCTCGCACAAGCACACCTCCGAGCTCATAGTCTACGTCCCGCGGGGCTACGTCGCCGTCTCTAACGGCGACCTCGTTGGGAAGGGGGAGAGGGATGGCTGGAGCTACTGGCACTGGAGGATGGACAGGCCCCACTCGCCCTACCTCATCAGCGTCGCGGCCGGAGTCTTCGAGGAGTATCACGAGGAGCACAACGGCGTCAGGCTAAGCTACTACGTCCCGCCGGGATACGGCCGGGTCTACCGGCTCAGCTTCGAGAAGACTCCCAAGATCCTCGACTTCTTCTCCCAGTACCTCGACTACCCATACCCCTACAGAAAGTACGCCCAGGTCGCGGTCCACGAGTTCATATTCGGGGGGATGGAGAACACCACAGCGACGACCCTGACCGAGCTTACTTTACACGACGAGAAGGCCCACATGGACTTCTCCAGCGACCCGCTCGTAGCCCACGAGGCCGCCCACCAGTGGTTCGGCGACCTGGTCACGATGAGGGACTGGCCCCACACATGGCTGAACGAGAGCTTCGCGACCTTCCTCGAGAACCTCTTCGTCAAGCACGACAAGGGTGAGGACGAGTTTGTCTACGAGCTGGTGAGGGACATGGACGCCTACTTGAGGGAGTATAGGGAGAGCTACGCGAGGCCCATCGTGACGAGGGTCTACAAGTATCCCGCCGAGCTCTTCGACGCCCACAGCTACCCGAAGGGCGGGCTGATACTGAACATGCTGAGGTGCATGCTCGGCGAGGAGGTCTTCAGGAGGGGCCTAAACCTCTTCCTCAGGAGGTACGCGGACTCCAGCGCGGACTCGGAAGACTTCAAGAAGACGGTGGAGGAGGCCTCGGGGAGGAGCCTCGAGCTCTTCTTCGACCAGTTCTTCTACAACGCCGGCCACCCGGCGTTGAGGGTTGAGGAGGAGTGGCGCGACAGCAAGAGACAACTCACTCTCAGGCTGAAGCAGGTCCAGGGCGAGGACTCGCTCCCCGCCTACCAGCTAGGACTAAACATAATCGTCAAGACTAGGAGCGGTGAGAGATTGCTGAGGGTGGAGCTGAGGGAGAGGGAGGAGACCTACGTCTTCAGCCTCGACGAGCCTCCCGAGCTGGTCTGCGTCGATCCCCACTTCGAGGTCTTCAAGACCCTCGAGTACTCCCGGGGCGTCGAGCAGCATGCCAAGGTCCTCGAGACCGACCGACACGTCTACTGCAGGGTCCTCGCCGCGAGGGCCCTCGGTAAGATGGGCGGGATCAGGGCCGTTGAGGCGCTGAGGAGGAGTATGCTCGGCGACGCGTTCTGGGGGGTTGCGGCGGAGGCGGCCCGCGCCTTAGGCGAGCTTAGGACAGAGGAGGCGGGGAAGGCGCTGATGGAGGGGCTCAGGGAGGTGAGGCACCCGAAGGTCAGGAGGGTGGTCTGCGAGGCTCTAGGCAACTACAGGGGCGACGAGGTGTTCGAGGCCCTGCTCGGCGTCTTGGCCAACCCGGAGGAGAGCTACTACGTCAGGCAGGCCGCGGCGATAAGCATGGGGAAGACCAAGCACAAGGACGCCCTCGAGGCCCTCGCGAAACACATAGAGACACCTTCCCACGCCTCGGCGATAACGGCCGGCGTTTTGAGGGGTCTGGCGGAGATCGGGTCGGAGGAGGCCCTCTGGATCATCATGCGCTACACCGAGGACGATAAGCAGACACCGGCTAGGGCGGCGGCCGTCGCTTCGCTCGGCAGGTTCCCCTCGAGGCGCGAGGTCCTCGACAGGCTGAGGGAGCTTGCGAAGAGCCCGAACTACCGCGTCAGGCAGGCCGTTGTTGCAGCTGCGAGGGAGCTACTAACTCCCGAGTCGCTCCAGATTCTCGGGGAGATAGCGGAGTACGATGTCTACGAGATGATTGGTAGGGTGGCGAGGGACGCGGCCACGAGGGTTAGGAAGAGCCTCGAGCGCGGAGTCGAGTACAAGGAGCTCCGGGAAGAGGTGGAGAGGCTGAGGGAGGAGAACAGGAGGCTCGTCGAGAGGGTCTCAGTCCTCGCGGGCGCTATCGAGACGAAGGGCTAGACCGGTATTCGCCTGACGGCTCCGCAGACTCCGCACGTGACCACGACCGTCCTTCCAGCCCGCCCCCTCCTGACCCTGACCCTCGACCCCGCTGTGAAGCTGTAGGGCGCTAGGCAGCGCCTGCAAAAGACCAGCCCGTAGCTCCTCGGTATCCTTACCCTGAAGCCCCTCGCCAGCTCCACGGCGTGGGCGACCGCGGCCCTCCTAAGCGCTTCCACCCCGGTCGAGGAGGCTAGCTCGAGGAGCCTCAACACCTCAGCCCTAGCAGCCCCCCTAGCCTTCTCCCTCGCGGACAAGCTCCGCCTCCTTCGAGAAGGGGCCGGAACTATTTACGGCGCTCGCCCGACGGCCCCGCCCCATACTGCTTATACGGCGGCGGGCTAGGTGTGGGCGGAGGAGTGGTCATGCCTCAGCAGGCGGTCAAGAGGAAGCGCGGAACCCTGGCCCTCATCTTCCGGAGGAGGTCTATACGGCTCTTCGCGCCATCCAAGCCTAGCCGCGAGGTCATAGAGCTGATGGTTGAGGCTGGGCAGAGGGCGCCCTGCGTCTACCAGTCCTACACCGTGATCAGGATAACCAGGGAGGAGCTGAGGGCGAGGCTCCACAGCCTGACGGGCGACAGCATCGTACAGAACGCCCCCATACTCCTCCTCCTATGCCTAGACCTGCGGAGGCTCAGGGCCCTCTTCGACCTCATAGAGCCCCAGAACCTCCTCACTAGGCCCCCATACCCCGTCGAGACGGTCGAGGCTATCTTCGAGGCAGGCCTCTTCGCAGAGAACCTGATACTGGCGGGAGAATCCCTCGGCTACCCCTCCGTGATCCTCGACTGGCCCCTGAGGCTCGGCCCCGAGTTCCAAGAGGCCCTCGGACTCCCCACAGGCGTCGTGCCGCTCTTCCTGATCTGCATGGGCCCGCCCGCGGAGAACCCGCCCCCGAGGCCCAGGTTCCCCACCAACATCGTCCTGACAGACGATGTCTACGCCGAGCCTAGGAGGGAGGATCTTGAGAGATACTTGGAGGAGGTCTCGGAGAGGCTGGCCCTCGAGGGCTACCTCCTGAAATACGCGGGTGTCCGGTCGACGTATCGGAGATACTTGGCCGAGAAGATTAGGCTCGACGCCGACTCGGAGAGGCTTAAGGAGGAGGTCTCGAGGTTCCTCCGACTCAACGGGCTGACCGTCTAGCCGGGGATGCATATATAGAGGGCCGGGGGATTGTCGCTCCGTGGATATCGAGGCAGAGCTGAGGCCCTACGTCGAGGCCGTGAACAGGGCCTTAGAGGATGTCCTGCCCAGGACGCCTGGCCGCGAGTATTTCCGCCGCGTCGCGCGGATAGGCGGGGAGCTTGACGTCGAGTCGCTCCGCGAGGTTTTGTCGAGGCCTGTCTGGGACCTTCTAGACAGGGGCGGGAAGAGGTGGAGGCCGGTCCTCGGGCTCCTTACCTACGGGGCCCTCGGCGGGAGGTGGGAGGATGTGGTCAGGCTGATGGTTATCCCCGAGCTGATACACAACGGCACACTGATCGTGGATGATGTCGAGGACGGGAGCGACTACAGGAGAGGAAGGCCCTGCATCCACAAGATCTACGGCGAGGACATCGCGATCAACGCGGGGAACACGCTCTACTATCTACCCGTCGCCCACATCATAGCGGAGCACCAGCTCCCCCCAGAGACACAGCTCACCCTCCTCAAGATCTACATCGGCGAGATGCTGAAGCTCAGCATCGGCCAGGCGCTCGACATAGCTTGGCATAGATCGATCGGCGAGATCCCAAACGAGGAAGGCTACCTCACGATGTGTGATCTGAAGACGGGGAGCCTCGCGAGGATGCCTGTCAGGATGGCCTGCGCCCTAGCCCGCGCCGACCCCGCGGTCGAGGAGGGCTTGAGCCGCTTCTCCTCATCCATCGCCGTGGCCTTCCAGATCCAGGACGACCTCCTCAACCTAGTAGGCGATGAGGCGCTCTACGGGAAGGAGATCGGAGGCGACATAAGGGAGGGGAAGCGGACCCTCATGGTGATACACGCCCTCAGGAACCTCCCTCGCGAGAGGGCGGCGAGGCTCCTCGAGATCCTTGGCATGAGGGCCAGCGACAGGTCTCTGCTGGCCGAGGGGATAGAGCTGATCAAAGAGAGCGGCGCCATCGAGTACAGCCGGGCGGTCGCGGAGAGGCTGGTGAGCGAGTCCTGGTCAGCTGTCCAGCCGTATCTGAGGGAGGGCCGCGCGGCGGAGCTTCTCCGAGGCCTCGCGGAGTATCTCATAAGGAGGAGTAGGTGAGCCGGTGGCTCCGCTACCCCCTCCTAACCTTGCCTGACTCGGCCGCCCTCAGGAGGCCTGCCACGACCCCTATGTCCCTCCTAGGGAACCTCAGGGAGCCCTCCTCTCCCCCCTCGAGAAAGACGCTCCCACTAACTATCCTGAGCACATACCTCTCCCGGCCGCTGCACTCGTAGACTTCCTCGCCCGTCAGGGGGTCGGCGAAGACTAGGCGGGGCCTGGAGGCCTCCGCGGCCCTGACAGCAGCCTCGAGGCCCATGTTCTCGGAAAGCTCGATGATGCTCCTTAACTCCCTTGTCGAGAGCCGCTTTGTCCTCGCCTCCTCCAGCAGCATCTCCTTCTCCTTGTCCGTCAGGCCGGAGCTCATGATGATGGACCTCACGCTCACGGGGAGCTCGCCGCTCCTCGTCTGGGAGGCCCTCTCGAGCTCGTAGTACCAGGACCTGCTGATCCCGAAGTAGGTGCAGGCGTCCTCGACGCTCCTGAAGACCTCCCTCTCCACCATGAGGCTGATGTAGTTCACAAGCTCCTCGGGGCTCAGACTCTCCTGGCTCAGGTGTATGGAGAGGGCAACCTTCATGGCCTCCTCGGCCATGTGTATGAGGTTATGAGGGTCAAGTTCACGCTTTCCCGACCTTCTGCGGCGCATTCGTCGCCTAGGGTTGGGGCTGTGAGGATAGTCTGGAGGGAGGGAGGAGCGTAATATGACGGAATACATTATCGTGTATAAGCCGAGGGGGAGGCCGGTAAACTATCCCTACAAGCTTTACAAGCAGGTAGGACCACCAACCACGCTATCATTCAGCCTACACATGTATAACACCAACGCCCAAGGCGGCACCTTCGTGAGCCTATTCAGCGGCTCAACCACCTTCGCCGCGCAACAGTTCCTCGCACCACCATCCCAAACAGGCTTAACGGGAGTTCAGGCCGGCTCGGGCCGCCTATTTCTCAGTAAGACCGGCTCGCCGACCGGCACGGTAACGGTTACATTGAGGGCTGATAATAACGACGTTCCCGGCTCGGTCCTAGCCACCGTCACGACCTTCGACGCATCAATCCTAGGTGCTGGTGATTTCTACGAGTGGGCGATTCCTGCGGGGACGGCCTTGACGTTCGGCGCTAAGTATTGGCTCGTGATACATTATGGCGGCGGAAACTCGAGCAACACCGTGAATGTCCACCGCACATCCGACTCTTTAACCGGATTGAGGAGCGCCACATCCACGACCGGCACTACTTGGTCAGTATCCACGACGTCTTGGTTCTCGATCGGCGCTCGTTTCCGCTATATCTACTCCTATAGCTTCGGATTCCCATACTCCTCGGCCCTCGCTAGCGAGAAGAGACTCTCGCAGACCGTCCCTAGTTCTCTTGCAGAGGAAGTCTTACAGGTGAACGGCACCACTATAACGCCCCCGCTTACGAGGGATAAGACTATACCTCAGGCAACAAGCTACACAATTACCGGTCGCCTCCTACCTAGTGGAGGCGGTGCCGCATCCCTCACCACCACGCCATTCCTATACCTCAACGACCCCGACCTCAACGTCGAAGACCTCGGAGCCTCCGAGGCCTACCTGCTCCGAGTCGCCTTCTCCGAGAACGGCAGCATCCTGCGGGTAAACGGCCTCCCGGACTCAGATCTCTACGGCAACGCCAACCAAGCCTTAGATTTCGCGGATCTAGCTATCCCTATCCGTAGTCTTGAGTGGATCCATGGCTCGGGAGAATGCACACTCCTGGTGATAGACTAGCATGAGACTCTATGACGTGGAGACCAGACTTCCGCCGGAGGCCGAGGCCGCTCTCAAGGCCAGGATAGGATTGCGCGTCGAGGGCGACAGGGTGGTGTTCTTCATAGGCGAGACGAGGCTGGCGGAGCTGACGGCGGCCGCGGTCCTGCGGGCCGTCGCGCCTAACACGTTGGAGCTGGGGGACTCGGAGAACTACCTCCATAGCATCACTACTGCGAACATGATCATAGCGTCGCGGCCCGAGACCAAGGCAAGAGCAGAGAGGATAACGGCGGAGGAGCCGCCCCCGCTCCCAGAAGTGATAAAATATGTGAGGGCCGAGGGGAAAGGTGGCGAGGAAATCGGCTTCGACTCAGAGACCGCGCCGGAGATGGTGAAGACCCCCGAGGGCGACATCGACCTAAAGGCCTTGGTAGCGCTCCTAGCGCTCCGGCTCGCACGTCTCGAGAGAAGGCTGGAGAAGCTCTCAGGTTGATTTACGGCCCGTTAGCTTGGTGATTCTCGTGGGCTGGTTGCTGGGCTCTGAGAAGGATTCCGCCTCATCGCTAGAAGTCGAGAGGGGGGTCAAATACGCCATCAAGCGGGCGAGGGACGGGACGATAATCGTCGAGGCGCAGGCCAGGACGGCGAGCGACCTGAGGCGTCTGCTGAGGGACATCACCGAGGCTATAGCCGAGGTGGTCGGAGGGGTTGAGGAGAAGCAGCCTAGCCCAGCTGGTCCTCGACGCCGCTAACTCGGAGATAAGGCTCTACGGGTGGCAGAGGAGGTGGCTCGACGACGAGGCTAGGTTCCACGTCCTCCTCAAGTCCCGTGGAGTGGGCGGCTCCTATGTAATAGCCCTCGAGAGTCTCCTAGAGGCCCTGCTCAGGCCAAGCCTGATCCTCCTCGTCAGCTATAGCCAGAGGCAGTCGCTCGAGCTCTTCAGGAGCTTCAGGAGCATCCTGGAGATCTTTGACAGGGCGTCGCTGAGGTGGGGAGGCGAGGCCTACGGCAGGGTGGCCGTAGCCTCCGAGAGCAGGACCCAGATAGAGCTGGGGAACGGGAGCCGCGTCGTCTCGCTCCCCAACAACCCCGACGCCATAAGGGGCTACAGGGCCGACCACGTCTACGTGGACGAGGCCGCCATGTTCAGGAACGACTTCGAGGTCAAGTCAGCCGTAATACCGTGCATAGTTGGGAAGAAGGGGAGGCTGAGCCTCGTCTCCACCCCCAAAGGCGGGAGAGGCTGGTTCCACGAGGCCTGGAGCTCCAGCGTCTTCTCAAGACACACGGCCCACTACAGCGAGGCGCCCCACATATCGCGCGAGGACCTAGAGGGCCTCGCCTCAAGCTTCTCGGACCTCGAGTGGCAGCAGGAGATGGAGATGGCCTTCCTCGACGAGTCGGGCGCCCTCTTCCCCTACGAGCTGATACTCAGCTGCGTGGGAGACCACGAGTCGGGGCTCGTCGAGGCGCGTAACCCGGTCTACGTGGGCGTGGACGTAGGTAGGCTGAGGGACTCGACCGTCGTCACGGCGCTGGAGAGGATGCCCGACGGCTCCATGAGGGTCTTCCTAGCCCACGAGCTCAGGGAGACCGAGTTTGACGCTCAGGAGGAGTTCCTGGTCAGGCTCGCGGAGAGGCTCAGGCCGGCCGCGATAGCGGTGGACAGGACGGGCATAGGCCTCCCGCTATACGAGAGGCTGGCCAAAAGGCTTGGCTCCGTCGAGGGCGTAGCCATCACCCATAGCCTGAAGGAGGCGATGGTCTCGATGCTCAGCAACGCCATGCGGAGCAGGAAGCTAACCCTCCCCTCCGACTCGCGCGAGCTCGTAAACCAGCTCAGGGCCTTCCAGAGACACCAGTCGCAGAGCGGACTCGTCAGATACGAGGCGGCTCATGGCCAACACGACGACTACGTCATGAGCCTCGCCCTTGCCGTGATGGCTGCGCAGCGTTGGCAGGTCTCTGGAGCCCGCGTCACGAGGGTCTGGGAATGGCCAAGCGCGCTGGCCAAGGAGCTGGGCGGCGGGGAGAACGCCCGAGAGACGAGGCCTGAGCGGTAAGGCCCTGGCCTTCCACCGGCGGCGCATCTCCCAAAGGGTTATAGGCTGGGCGGCGCGGGGGCCGGCCCGGACCCACTTGCCCTCGAGGAGGCGCGTGAAGCTCGAGATCGTCGGCGACGACGGCGACAAGCTCACGATGGTTCTTGAGGGTAGGGTGACTAGGGAGAAGATCATGCAGCTGGCCGACCTCGCAGAGCTCTATGGAGGCGGGGCCGAGAGGCCATCGCCCTCTATAGAGAACAAGCTTACGAGGCTTGCGAGGCTCGTCGAGAGGCGCTTCCCCTACGCCGACTTCACGTCTAGGGACGTTGTAGAGGCCTACCAGTCGGAGTACGGCGAGCAGATCACGCTCAGCACCGCCTCGACCTACCTCTCGAGGCTCGCTGAGAGGGGGTTCCTGGAGAGGGCTGGGGGAGCTATGAACAACATCAGGTACCGGCTCCCTAGGGAAAGGGCTGCGGAGGCCGAGGACGCGGGCTAGACTCCCTGGCCAGCTGGGCCAGCATCTCAAGCGCCTCCTCCATCTCGCCGTCCTCGAGGGCCCTGCCGAGCTCCATCAGCCAGGAGAACCTCCTCTCCCCCAGCATCCCCAGGTACCCCAGCATTATCAGGGTGTAGAGGGACTGTGAGACGTTCCTGAGGGCCTGGCCAAGTATCTTGGCGTAGGTGCCCCTCGAGACGCCTAGAATCCTCGCCTTCTCCTCAAAGGTCCTTCTACGGCCCAGCGCATAGTCCTCCGCCTCGAGGATGAGAGCCTCGAGCTGGCGCCCCGTAAGTGAGGAGCCCCTCAGGAGCAGGCCAAGGACCGGCTCCTTCTCGACGATCCGGGCGGGAGAGCCCGAATATTCTTGGGCGGAAACAGTCATCGCCTCGACGCCTCCCTGCTAGCCAGTTTTGTCAACGACCGCGCCCTCATTAGTGTACTGCGCACCGGGGACGGGCCCCACTCCGCCGAGACTCTCTCCGTAATACCTCCCGAGGCGCTCGAGGACCTCGCCTGCTAGAGAGACGTAGGCGCGGGCCGGCTCCGAGTCGGGCGCGTAGACCACTAGAGGTGCCCTGTGGAAGTGGCCCTCCTCCGCCTTCACGCTGAGGGGGATCTCGGTCCTGAGGAGCCCGTCTCCGAGCCTCGCCCTCAGGTCGCTTCTCACCTCCTTGGTGACCTTGTAGCGGTTGTCGACCATGTTCAGGAAGTGGCCGAGGATCTCGACCTTCCTGCCGAGCCTGGTGGCCATGAGCCGAGTGATCGTGTAGAGTCGCCGGAGGCCGTCGATGCTGTAGAGCCGGGGCTGGATGGGGATGAGCAGGTAGTCGGCCGCGTATATAGAGTTGAATGTCAGGACGCCGAGGCTCGGGGGCGTGTCGATGATTATCCCGTCGAAGCGCTGCCCGATGCCTGCGAGGACGGAGGCCAGGACGCCCTCCCTGCCCGGCTGCCTCGAGATCCTGTCCTCGGTTGCCGCGAGGGAGTCGTTACTTGGCACAACGTGGAGGCCTGGGATCTGGGTCTCGCGGACCACCTCATCGAGGGCCCGGGCACCTATGAGGGCCGATGTGATGGTTGCCGAGGTGTCGTGGGTGTCTATGCCGAGGGAGAGGGCTAGGTGTCCCTGGGGGTCCATGTCTATCGCCAGGATCCTCAGCCCGTAGACCTTGGCGAGGGCTGCTGAGAGGTTTATGACGCTCGTCGTCTTTCCCACCCCTCCCTTCTGGTTCGCCACCGAGATCACCCACGTCCGACGCGTCACCCATGTCACCCCTGTCCCACACGGGAGACGAGCTCCCTGAGCCCTATCTTGACCGAGACCCTCAGCACCTTCGAGACTAGGCCCCGCGGATCAGCGATCGGGCCCTGCATCTCCGCAAGCCGGCCCACAAGCCTCACCAGGACCTCGTAGTCCTCCCTATCCATGTAGAAGTGGACCTTCCTCCTGCCAGCCCTAGCCTGCTCCACCGCTCCCCCGGCGGGGACAGAGGCCCTACCTCCTTCTTCAACGGCTCCGAAGAGGTCCTCCACCGACGGCAGCACCCTGTCTAGGTAGTCTGAGGGCAGGCGGCGGGTCTGTCCAGACATGGCAGACATCTCCCACGGCGCCCACGTAATATATGTCGCCCACGTCGCCCGCGTGTTATATGTCTCCCGTATCACCCGGGTCGTGCCGGCTGGGAGGGAAAAGTTTATACGTTTCATATTTTCTATATTTCGTTTCATATTTTCTATATTTCATATGAAATGCGTGGCGATCTATACTTACACGTCTTCATCATCTCCGGGGGTGAGCGGGCACCGTGAGCCTATCGGCTAAGGCCGCTGTCGGGGGAAAGTCGGGGCGGAGCGCCGACGAGCTGGTCAGGCAGATCGAGGAGCTGAGGGAGCCGATAGAGAAGACCCTTCTAGACATAAGGGAGATGATCAGCGCCCTCGACAACCCCCTCGTAGGCGTTATGGAGGAGCCGGCCAAGCCGGCCGAGGCCAGGCCCAAGCAGGCGGAGCAGGAGCCCGGGGCCTGGGAGGGTGCGGGGACCCCGGCACAGCCCTCGCGGCGGGATAGGCCGCAGCAGGAGCAGCCGCCCCCGCCGCCCCTGACCCAGATCCCCATCACCCCCTCCTCCGATGTCTCCCGGTTCAACGCGACGGCGATCGCCTCCCTCGCCGTCTGGCTTCTGGGTAAGAGCGGTTTCGAGAGGCTCCTCAACTCGATGGAGCTGGGGGTAGGCGGGGGGATCTACCTCAGAAGCCTCCTGCGTGAGGCGGGGGAGTTCGTTGCGAGCTCTCTCAGGGACGACCCTCCCGCCCACCCTGTGGGGCTTGGCCACGAGGCCTACCTCCTCTGCGTCATGCTCCTCGAGCTCTTCTGCTCCAACCCCTCCCAGTCCTCCATCGGGATGCTAGCCTCGATGATCCAGAGGCTTCTCTCCCAGAACGGGGTGAGGAGGGTCTGAGCTCGGCGGGGATCATGGGGGAGGCGATCCTCCTCATCGTCTCGGTCGTGGTCATCGCGGGCTTCTCCACAATATACTCCAGCAGCGTCTCCTCGATCGGCGACGCCCTGAGGGCCCAGGCCAGGGAGCTGAAGGAGAGGGTCGAGACGCGGCTCGTTGTAGCGGCGGTCCACTACGACGCGGCGGCCGGGGAGCTCCTGATATACGTGAAGAATGTTGGGAGGCGGGGCCTCGGCGGCGGCGAGCTCTCCGCTGTCTCGGTCTACCTCTACTCCCGCGGCTTCTTCGAGCACTACGTCTACGGCGACGGCCCGGGCTCCTGGAGCTACGAGATAGTCGCGGACAGCCACTCCAACGACGTCTTGGACTGGAGCGACACCATCCTGATAACGGCTAGGCCGCGGGCCGGCCTGGGGGGAGGGACCTACGTGGCTAGGCTGGTCACGCCGTGGGGGGGTTCCATCGAGGCCGTTTTCTCGGTGGCGGGGTGAGGAGGGGTGGGTGTCAGCTCCTCTGTGGCTGCGGCCTTCGTGATAATGCTCGTGGTCTCCCTCATGGTGAACCTGGCCTCGCTCACGATGGATCTGGAGGAGCAGCTAGCCGAGCTCCTGAACCGGTTGGCGGACCGGGGCTGCGCCCAGAGACGGGCCTACATAGGCATGGACGAGGCGGGAGACGTCGTCCTCTTCCTAGACAGCGGTTGCGGGATACTTCTCAACGACCTCGCCCGCTCCGACATCTACATCTACTATAGGAGGACGGGAGGGGGGTCGGGCCTTGCGCATCTGCTACCCACCGAGGACTGGTGGATCGTCGAGGTCGGGATGGTGGATGGCGGCGAGCTGATCAACCCGTCGAGACCGGAGAGATGGGAGGGCGTACTAGACCCGGGCGAGTATGCGCTGATCAGGCTGAGGCTTCCCGACGACATGGAGGCGGGGGGCACCGCCTACGTGATGATCTCGCTGCCCGACGGTGAGGTGCTGGTGGGAAGGAGATGAGCGAGAAGGCGAGGCACAGCGTCCTGAAGCTCCTGAACGAGGAGCTCGACCGGAGGATCGGCGGGATCTCCCTCCCCTCCCTCATAGTGATAGAGGGGCCGAACGACTCGGGGAAGAGCGTCCTCTCCTACCAGATCATCTACGGAGCCCTCTCGATGGGGCTGAAGGTCTGCCTCATATCCTCCGAGGGCGGGGGCCGGATCGTCGTGAAGAACATGGAGAGCCTGAGCTTCGAGGCGATGAAGCACTACCTCACGGGGAGGCTCCACGTCGTCTCTTTCTACGTGAAGAACACGAGGTGGAGGCCCGAGTACTCCAAACTCGTGATGGAGAGGCTGGTGGCGTACATTAACTCCAAGTGTGATCGTTTCGATCTCTTCGTCGTCGACTCCCTGACGGTCTTCGTTACGGGCGGAGACCAGGAGGATGTCCTCACCTTCCTCTCAAGGCTCAGGATGATAAGCGAGAAGAGCGGCGTCAGCATGGTCTTCACGGTCCACCCCTACGCCCTTACCCAGGAGACCCTGATCAGGATCAGATCGCTCGCTGACGCCCACTTCCTCCTAAGCATCAAGGAGGTGGGGGACAAGATCTTCAAGACCATGCAGATACTCAAGATCCGCGGCGCCTCCAAGTCCTCAAGCCAGACGATAAGCTTCGATGTTGACCCGGCCTTCGGGATCAAGATACTCCCCTACACCCAGGTGAAGGTGTGATGTCGGAGGACCTCGGCGACTACTCCTCTCTCGAGGAGGCCGTCAGCCGTAACCCGCATCTCGGGGCCTACATCGAGGGGCTCGAGGAGCAGCCCCTATACCTCGTCCAGCTCTCGAGGGAGCTCAGATACATGAGCCCCGTCAACATCCTCTACCCGATCGGCGACCCATACTTCATCCACATCTACTCGGACCCCTCGGGGGTCTGGAACAGTTACAGGGTCGTCATGCCCGAGATACCGCCCACGGCTTGGAAGGCCCTGAGGGCCGTGGAGGAGGCCCTCTCGCTAAGGCTCCTAGACCAGGATCCGCCCGAGACGGTGGAGGAGAAGGAGAGGCTTCTGAGCGAACTTCTGGGCGAGGTTGTTGTGGAGGACCCGGCGCTGGGGCCGGGCGAATATAGAGAGGTGAAGCGGAGGGGCGTCGTGAGGGTGGTCTCGGCGGAGCCCATGCTCGCCCTAGCGATAAGGTACGCGGTCTTGGCGGAGAAGGTGGGCCTCGGCTCCATCGAGCCCCTGATAAGGGACCCCTACATCGAGGACGTAAGCTGCAACGGCGTCGGCCCCGTCTACGTCGTCCACAAGATCTTCGGCGCCTGCAGGACCAGCATAACGTTCCAGGACGAGAAGCTACTGGACCAGTACGTCTACAGGCTCTCCCTCAGGGCGGGGAGACCCGTCAACATCAGGCACCCGATCACGGACGCCGTCCTCCCCGACGGCTCGAGGGTCAACATAGTCTACGGGAGCGACATAAGCAGGTGAGGCACCAACTTCACGATCAGGAAGTTCACGGAGAACCCAATCAGCATAGCCCAGCTCATAAGGTGGAACATGATCGGCGCTAAGGCGGCGGCCTACCTCTGGCTCCTCCTCGAGCACAACCTGAACGTCTGGTTCGTCGGCGAGACGGCCTCGGGGAAGACGACGCTCCTGAGGGCGGCGGCCGTCTTCATAGACCCCTCAGCCAAGATCGTCTCGATAGAGGACGTGCCCGAGATCGTGGTGCCGCACGAGAACTGGATCAACTAGGTGACCAGGCAGGCCCAGGAGGCGGGCGAGGGGGTCGAGCTCTTCGACCTCCTCAAGGCGGCCCTCAGGCAGAGGCCCAACTACATCCTCGTCGGAGAGATCAGGGGGCGCGAAGCCTCGATAGCTTTCCAGGCGATGCAGTGCGTCGCCGAGGCCTACGCCGCCCACCCCGGCGGGGCTCTCAGGATATCGAGCCTCTACAACCACGCGGCGGCCCACGGCACCAAGGACGGCCTCGCCAAGCTCCCCGAGCCACTCTACTTCTACGCCACCGGGCCCCGCGGCGGAGTCCGGCTCGCGAGGGGGGTCGGGGTCTTGAGGAGGTGGTCGCCCTCCACGATAAGGGTTGAGACCGGCGACGGCCTCTCGGTGACGGTCTCCCCCAACCACAGGTTCCTGGCCCTGGTGGACGGCGTCGAGGTCGAGGTCGGGGCGGAGGAGCTCCTCGACTCTTGGGCGCGGGGCGAGAGGCGGTGGAGACTGGCGAGGAGGAGGCCGCCGGACAGTAGGCGCCTAGGGCTGAGCTCTGCGGTTGGGGCCGAGATCAGGGCTGGGAGGGACCTCTGGTGGGCCCTCGGGAGGCTCTGCGGCGGCGATGTCCTGGTGAGGAGCGGGGCGGGATACAGCTGGGTCACCTGGGCCTGGGGCTCGAGGCTCGAGAGGCTCAGGAGGGCCCTGGCCGGTGCGGGCTGGTCGGGCGTCGAGAGGACCTCGAGGATCATGGGTGAGGAGGCGACGGAGCTGGCGGGCATCAGCCCCCACCTGGTCCACTGGATGCTCATGGAGGGCCACGCCTACTGGTGGCTCGGAGACCTTCTCGCGGGCTCCGCGAGGGCTGTCGAAGCACGATACGCCCCCTGCTTCCTCGAGGGGGCAAAGGACGCGCTAAGGGCCGTCTCCCTTCTAGCGGAGCGGCGCGGCTCCTCAGGCACCCTCTCCTCAAGGGTCTCGGCGGCCCTCGACGAGCTCTCGGGGGTCGGCGGCATCCCCTGCCCCGACGAGCCTGATGGTGGCGGCCGGGACGAGAGGTTGACCCTCCGGTACGAGACCTGCGACGTCGAGGAGGCGGACGCGGCGGGGTGTCTGGGCTGGGTCCTGGGCCGGGACCTCGCCGTGATGAAGACTAGGGAGAGGGCCTACCTATACAGCTACGGCCGCGGATATGCCTGGGTCACGCGCGTCGAGCGGATGGGGGGGTCCGCGGTCTACGACCTGGTCCTGGAGGGCGGAGGCTACTACATCGGGGGCCTCGGCCCGGCGCACCCCCTCATGGACACGGGCCACGGAGTGATCTCGACCTTCCACGCCGGGAGCGTCCAAAAGCTCGTCCAGAGGCTTACGGGAGACCCGATAAACATTCCGCGGACCTTCGTCGACAACCTCAACTGCGTCGTCATACTCAGCGCCGTGAGGCACCCGGTCACGGGGAAGCTGGAGAGACGGGTCCTCAGCATCAACGAGCTCCTCGGCCTAGACCCTGAGACCGGCGGAGTCAGCTACGTCGAGGTCTTCTCCTGGAACCCCCAAGACGACTCCTTCGAGTTCCGGGGCGAGGGGACGAGCCACCTGCTGGAGGAGAAGATAGCGAGGATGAGGGGCATCCCGAGGAACAGGATCCGCGAGATATACGCCGAGCTCTCGAGGAGGGGCAGCTTCCTCCAGAGACTAGCCGACGCCGGCGTGACCGACTACAAGCAGGTCTACAGGGCCGTCGCGGCGGCCTACAACCTCGGCCTCGAGGAGGCTGAGAGGGTTGTCCTTGAGGAGGAGGCTGTTTAGGGGGAGCGGCGAGGAGATAGGGCCCGAGGCGGGAATGCTCTACATCGCCACGCTAGCCGCGTTCAACGCCGACGACAACGCCTTCCTCTCCGCGGCCGCCGAGACCGAGGGGCCCCTGGCGCGGCACGTCGCGACGCTCAGGAGGGCCGTGAGGCTCGTGAGGGGCTGGAGCTATCCGCTGGCGGCGGCGCTCTCTGCGGCGGCGAGGGGGGAGAGGGTTGGAGGCCAGAGGGAGCTCGTGGAGAGGATGGCGCAGGCCGTGAACGTTGGGATGAGTGTGACGAGCCTCGTCTCAGCCGAGTATGAGAAGATGAGGGAGCACGCCCAGATCAACCACGAGAGGGCTATGGAGAGGCTCAAGACGATGGGGGATGTCCTCTCCACAGTCCTCAGCTCGGCCAGCTTCCTCCTCATCTCCTTCACCATAGTCTCGATGGTCTTCACCGGGATAAGCCCCGCGGCGGTCCTGGCCCTCATCCTCGGAGGCCTCTCGGCGGGCCTAGGCGGCATAGTCTACTACATCTACAGGCTCGGAGGCCGCGACAGCCTGATCAACCCCTCCCCCTACCTGCCGGCCCTCCTCAGAGCCTCGAACAGCGCGGCCCCCCTAATCCTCACAGGGTCCGCTGGTGCGGCGCTCCTATCGGCGGCCCTCCTCCCGCTCCCCGCGGCGCGGCTGGCACTCATCGCGGCGCCGATCATATGCGTCGCGGCCTCGGTCTACCCGGTCTTCGCGCTGAGGAGGGTCCAGCTCCTCGACGACCATCTACCCTTCTTCATGAAGAGCCTCTGCGAGACGGTCTCCCTAGTCAACGTGCCTGAGAGGGTTGTGGAGGTCCTGAGGATCGGGGCCCAGGGCCCCATCAAGCGTCACGTCGAGAGGCTCTACCTGAGGGTGAAGAGTAGGGTCGACTTCTACCTTGGACTCAGGATGATGGCGGGCGAGAGCTGTAGCGGCCTCCTCTACGAGGCGGTCGAGATAATGGTTGAGGCGGTGAGGAGGGGCGTCCCAGCCGGCCAGCTCGGGAAGAAGCTATACGACTATCTGGCCGACCGGCTCGTGATGAGGAGGCGTAGGAGGCAGGTCTCCTCCTACATCAGGGGGATACTCTTCCCCACCATCGTCGCGGTCTCCGCCATAATGGGGCTGATGGACTCGCTCTACGTCCTCCTCGCCAGCTACAGCTCGCTCGCGGCCTCCATCCTCCCCCTCTCACCCGCGGTGGAGCCCGAGGCTGTCTCGAGGGCCTCCATGACGGTCGTGGTGATAATGTCGCTGGCGGGCGGCCTAGCCCTCCACTTCTGCGAGAGAAGGAGCGCGGTCCACCTATGCCTCACCTTCGGCCTCATCCTCCTCTCCTCGGCCGGAGCCTACTACGCCGTCAACGCGGGGACCTACACAATCCTCGAATCCATGACCCGCTACGCCGTCAGCCTCAGGGAGATGGTCCCAGCATGAACCCAGACGAGCTCGCCTTCACCGCGATCATGGCGGCCTCAGCGGCCGCGATGCTGGTCCTCTGGCTCGCATTCGGACGGGGAGGAGGCGGGCCGGGGCCCGAGCCTCAGCAGGCCCCCCCGCAAAGCCGTCGCCCAGCCCCGCCGAGGACTCCAGCGGCCCAGACCCAGAGGCCGGGCCCCCAGCAGCAGCGTCCCCAGCCCCAGCAGTCCGGCAAGCCCGAGAAGCAGCGCGAGGCCGCGGCCCCGCCTGGTAGGGCCGAGCCGAGGCGCGTGGAGCAGCCCCAGAGGGAGGAGCAGCCGATCCGGGCGGAGGAGGCGAGGCCCGCGGCTCTTTCTGCCGGGTCGGCGGAGGGCGAGGCGCTTGAGAGGCTTGAGAAGGTTCTAGAGCTCTACTCGGAGCTGCTAGCCGAGATGGAGAGGCTGAGGAGCAGGCTATCCGAGAAGGTCTCGTAGCTTGGAGGCGAGTCTCCAGAACCTGTCGTCGGGGTGGTGGATGTTCTCGGCGACGCGGCCCTTCTCGCGGGGCCTGACCTCGCCGCTGGGCACGAGGGCCCTGCAGACGGCTATGGCCCTCCTGTGCCTCTCGTCCCTCGCCACGACGAGGTCTCCCACCCGGAACTCCCCCGCCACGGCCACGACCCCCGGCCCCATCACGTCGGCGCCGCCCCCGATCCTCGACACAGCACCCATATCCACCACCAGGCTCGGCATGCTGGAGAGAGGGTGGCCGTTGATGGCCTCGTCTATGACCGGGAAGACGAGCTTCCCCTCCTCGGCGAAGATCATTCCGTCCACCCAGTAAACCCTCGCTCCCTCATCCCCTAGAAAGATGGCCTCCCTCCCCTCGACGGCGAAGCCGCGGGCCGAGATCTTCTCCGCCAGCCTCCTCGCGTCGCTCTTCGAGAGCCTGTGGAACCTCAAGGCCCAGCGTCCTATGAAACTGGGGGGGGCGGCTCATGATATACGTGCCTGCCCCCCGCCCAGTTGTTGTGCGGGTAGAGATATTACGGCCCGCGACGGTGGCAAGGCGTGGCTCGTCTAGTCGGGCTGGAGGAGGCTAGGAGGAGGGCGTCCGCCATAGGGCCCTGGAGGGTCGCGGGCCGGAGGCTCCACAGGGGCATCAAGACGAGGGATTTCGCCGAGGCGTTAAGGCTACTCAACAGGATTGCGAGGTTGGCGGAGGAGATGGAGCACCACCCCGACGTCGAGATCGGCTACGGCTACCTCAGGATCAGGCTCACAACCCACGACGCAGGCGGCCTGACGGACCTAGACTTCAAACTCGCCGAGAGGATCGAGGAGACCATCAGGAGGGCTAGCCGCGCTCCGAGAGAAGCCTCAGCGCCTCGGTCGTAAGGCTCACGGCCGCCTCCAGGTCCCTAAGGTCTAGCAGAAGGTTCGGCGAGTGGAGGTATCTGCAGGGGACGCCAACGACACCTGTCGCGACGCCCCTGCCGTGGAGGTGTATCCGGCCGGCGTCGGTCGCGCTCCCCGGAGCTATCTGGAGCTGGTAGGGGACGCCGGCCTTCTTCGCCGCATCCTCGAGGAGCCTGAGGACTTCGCGGCCCGTGATCATGGAGGAGTCGAGGATCCTTATCGCGGGGCCTCCGCCGAGCCGCGTCACGTGCTCCGACTCAGTGACCCCGGGAGTGTCGGCCGCCACCGTCCCCTCCAGGACTATCGCGTAGCTCGGCGAGGCGGCGTTGACCGCGGTCGCGGCGCCCCTGAGCCCCACCTCCTCCTGGACCGTGAAGGCCGCGTAGATCTCCAGCCCGAGCCCCATCCGCGAGGCCTCCCGAGCAGCGAGGGCGGCGACGGCGCAGCCGGCCCTGTCGTCGAAGGCCTTACCCATGACCCTGGTCCCGAGGAGCCTGGCGAAGCTTGGGGGGAAGGTGGCGTAGGTCCCCGGCCTCACGCCCGCCGCCACCGCCTCCTCCCTGCTCGAGGCACCTATGTCTATGTAGAGCTCCCTGAGCTCAGGGGCCTTCTTCGCCTCCTCAGGCGTCGTGACGTGGGGCGGCTTGGCGCCTATGAATCCCTCCAGGGGGCCGGTGTCGGAGTGGACCACGACCCTCTGGCCCATTAGGACCCGCGGGTCGAGCCCCCCTAGGGGGGTGAAGGCTAGGAACCCGGAGGGGTCGATCCATCTGACCATCATCGCGACCTCGTCCATGTGGGCGGCTAGCATCACCCTGGGGCCCCTCTTACCCACCTTGACCAGGAGGTTCCCCATCAGGTCGACCTCCAGCGAGTCGCAGTAGCCCTCCAGAAACCTCGCCAGGACCCCCGCGACCTCCTCCTCGCCCCCGGGCGGCGCGTGTCTCGTGCAGAGCTCCCTCAGAAGCTCAACCGTCTCCTCCACCGTCCGTCGCACCTCTCGGGGAGACCCCATCCACGACTAGGATAAAAATCGCGCACCAGCGAGCTATCTTTATCACGGCAAGACTATGATAGGCCCTCGGGCATGGGGGGCGCGGCTTGTTGGCAAAGGCTCTCGTCCTGAAGCTGGGAGGGTCGCTCGTGACCGATAAGAGGGGGGGCGGCGGGCTGAGGGAGGAGGCCCTGAGGAGGATCGGCGCGGGGCTAGCCACCGTCTCGGGGAGGCCACTGATACTGGTCCACGGAGGCGGGGCGAGGGTCCACGAGGTAGCCAAGGCCCAAGGGGTCGCGCTGGGGAGGTCCTCGCCGGGAGGGGTCGAGGGCCTCGTCAAGACCGCGATCGAGACGAGGAGGCTGAACCAGGCCGTCACCGAGATCCTGGCCGAGGCTGGGCTCAGGTGCCTCGGGATACCGTCATACACGGTCTTCCAGACGAGGGCCGGAAAAATAGTCTCGGCCGAGCTCGACGCCCTGTTCGCGGCCCTGGATAACGGCCTCGCCCCTGTCCTCTCGGGTGACGTGGTCTTCGACAGGGAGCTCGGCTTCACGGTCCTCTCGGGTGACGCGATCTCGGTGGACCTGGCGATCAGGCTCGGGGCGGAGAGGCTTGTCTTCGCGACGGACGTGGACGGCGTCTACGACCAGCCGGGGGGAAGGGTTCTCGCGGAGCTGGACCTGAGGAGGCTCGCGGCGGTCAGGTTCGGGGACGTGGGGGACGTGACGGGCGGGATGGCTGCGAAGGTCGAGGAGGCCCTCAGGGCAGCCGAGGCAGGGGTCGAGGTCATGATAGTCAACGGCCTCCACCCCTCAAGGGTCCTGGACGCGCTCCTCGGCAGGCCCACGCTAGGGACCAGGATAATCAGATAGCTCGACCCGGCGCCCGGTCTCGGCCGACCTGTAGCACGCCTCGGTGAACGCCGCCACCCGCAGCCCATCCTCCACGCCGGCCGCCGGGGCCTCGACGCCCCTGATGGCGTTGACGAAGTTCTCGGCCGGGCTCGAGGAGGCCGGTATCGATGCTTGGGACTCGAGGTCGCGGCCTGTCCTGTCCAGCGCCCAGACCCTCCTCGACTGTTTCTCGTCGAGGTAGGCGACCATCCCTCCGCCGCAGTAGATCCGGAGCCTCTCGGACCATAGGGGCGCGTCGCCCATCAGGGAGATGCTGGCTATGCATTTGTCGGCCTCGGCCACCACGGAGGAGACTACCTCGACATCGTAGCCGTCCCTCCTAGTTAAGGCGTAGATCCTCCGGGGCAGACCGCCCATGAACCAGATCAACATGTCGACTACGTGGCTCCCCGAGTCCATCAGGAACCCTCCGCCAGAGGCCTTAGCGTCAAGCCTCCACGAGCCCCGCGCTAGGCCCGTCCAGTCTTGAGAGAGCTGGTACTCGATGTAGCGCGGCCTCCCAAGCCCCTCCTCCGAGGCCATCCTCTTGACATACCTGAAGAGGCCGTCCGTCCTCCTCTGGTAGCCGACGGCGAAGACAAGCCCGGACCCCTCGACAGCCCTCTTGACCTCCAGCGCCTCGGCAACGCTAGTCACCATCGGCTTCTCGACCAATACGTGGAGACCTCTCCTCAGGGCGTCTAGGATCTGCCTGAGGTGGAGGCTTTGGGGTGTCAGTATCAAGACGCCGTCGAGCTCCTCGCGGTCAAGCATCTCGGCGTAGTCGGAGTATTCGGCGGCGGGCTGTAGCTGGGGTACCGCCTCCTTCAGCCGCTTGATGGCCTCGGGCTGGATGTCGTTGAGGCCAACGATCTCGACGCCGGGTATCTGGGCGAGGGCCTTAGCATGGGGCTTCGCTATCATCCCGCAGCCTATGAAGCCGAGCCTCAGGGCCTTATCACCTACGTGACCTTCGGGCGGCATTTGTCACACACCCTCTTCCCCTTCACGAGAACGAGGTTCTCGGTCTTCCTCCCGCAGAGCTGGCAGCGGGGCACGACCTCTCAACCTCACCGAAGACCGGCCAGCCCCATTAAATTAGTTTTTACCGCCCGAGCCTCGCGAAGCTCTCCACCTGCTCCCTCGAGAGCAGCGCCGGAAAACCCACCAGGAGGCCAGCGCCCCTAGCGGCAAGCTCCGCGACCCTTCCCAAGACCTCCTCGACGCCCCCGACGAGGGAGACCCTCAGGGCTTCACCAGGCCCCACCCTCCCGTCCCCCGACGAGGCTAGAAGCCTCTTTCTACGGGAGGCGTAGGAGACGACCGTGCCTAGGGCGGGCTCCGGGAGGCCGTCGCCGATGTAGAAGGGCGCGTAGACCGCGACCGGTCGTCCAGAGGCCTTGGAGAAGGCCTCGACCTCCTCGCCGGCGCTCAGGTCTAGGAGCAGGAAGGGGGTGGCTGCTAGGGAGGAGCAGATCCTCGCGGAGACGGATTCGACGCTCTCGGTCCCGAGGAGGAGTAGGCGGCCTCCGAGGCTGTCGGCGGCTAGCCTGCAGGCCCTCCAGAGGAGCCTTCCCGGCCTCTTCGATGCATCCTCGCTGCTGAGGTAGGCTGGGTTGCCCGCCACGACGCAGAGCCCAAGGTTCTCGCGCCGCTGCAGGAGCCTGAGATACTCCTCGAGAAGCGCGTCAGCATCGCACCGCCTCACGGGCACGGTCGGGACCACGAGGGGCCCTCCCAGCGAGTCCGAGAGCTCCAGCACGGCATCGATCTGGCTCGGCCTGAGGTCGTCCACGCTCCTCTCAGAGTCGACCACGAGGACATCAATCCCGGCGCGCCTAGCGAGCTCCGCGACACCTAGAAGGCTCTCGAGCTTCTCGGAGATGCTCTCCCCGAGCCGGCTCGGCTTAACAGCTATCCCGAGCTGGAACTAGTCCACCCATGTCCCTCGGCACCAGCAGACACGGCGGGCTCCGTAATAAACTATCCTGTTTCCAGCTCTCCGGCAAGCGGAGGAGAGGGGTCAGCCCACGTAGGCGACCGCGTCTATCTCGATAAGTATCTGGTCGCTCACAAACTTCACGACCACGGTGGTCCTAGCAGGCTGCTTCTCGGGGAAGAACTCGCGGTAGACCTCGTTCATGGCCTGGAAGTCCTCCTGCCGCGCAAGGTAGACGTTCACCTTCACCACCTCCCCTAGGCTCGCGCCGGCCGCCTCGAGGATCTCCCTGACGTTCGTGAGCGTCCTCCTGGCCTGGGCCCTTACGTCCCCCTCGACCAGCCTACCCGTCGCGGGGTCTATCGCGACCTGTCCCGCGACGAAGACCCAGCCCCCCGCCTTGACGGCCTGGGAGTAGGGGCCGACAGGCCTCGGCGCCCTCTCCGTGAAGACGATCTCGCGCGCCATGGCGTGCTATGGAGTCGCGGGCCGCGTTAAAGACTTTCCCTAGCCATCCCGTAGACGAGCTCAGCGATCCGGGGGGCGAGCCCGACGTATTCCTCCGGCCTCTGTGGGATTATCTCCCGAGGATCGAGGCCCCGCGACTCGAGGACCTCTCTGACCCTCTCGGTGTAAAGCGGCTCCAGCGGGCTTATCAGCCTCAGCTGCTCCAGAAGGTCCACGCCCCTGAGACGTGCCCTGATCTGGACGGCCTCCGAGAGGGCCTCGGGATGCCTCTCCAAGTCCCTCCTCATCGCCTCCCTGTCCAGGACGAGCCGGTCGAGGAAGGAGTCGATGCTCCTGACGCCTAGGAGGAGGTGGGCGAGGGCCACGCCGTAGTTCCTCCTCAGGGTCGAGTCGGAGAGATCCCTCTGGAGCCGTGAGATGAGGAGGCGGAGGGCGAGGAAGGAGAGTGTGCTGGCGGCCAGCTCGAGGTTCCCCTCCGCGTTCTCCAGCTCCACGGGGTTGCTCTTCTGGGGCATCGTCGAGGAGCCGACGCCGCGGGGCCGGGGATAGGCGTAGCCCAGCATCGAGAGCATCCAGAGGTCCCTGCAAAGGTCCACCAGAACCGTCGCGAGGAGGGCCAGCTCCTGCAGGACGCGGGAGACGCCGTCGTGGGGGAGGACCTGCTTAGTGGCGGGCCAGCCCTCGAGCCCGAGCCTCTCGACCAGCCCCAAAGAAGTCTCCAACGCGTCGGCTCCGAAGACCTCGACGAGCCCCGCGTAGGTCCCCACGGCCCCCGAGACCTTCCCCGGAAGCCGCAAGCCCTTCAGCCTCTCGACGGATCGCAGTACCCTGTAGACGTGGACCGCCAGCTCCTTACCCAGCGTTGTCGGGACTGCGGGCTGCCCATGTGTCCGTCCAAGCATGACGGTCAACCTCTCGAGGTAGGCAAGCTCCGCGAGTCTGAGGGCCAGCTTAGAGACGCTTGGTATCAAGACCTCGGAGAGGCAGCTCCTCAGTGCGAGGGAGTAGGCGAGGTTGTTCACGTCCTCTGAGGTGAGGCCGAGGTGGACGAGGCGGGCCGCGACATCTAGCCCCCTCCTCTCGAGGGCCATCCTAAGGAACCGGACCAGCGCCTCTATGTCGTGGCCCGTCTCCCTCTCCAGCTCCTTCACAAAGGTCATCGAGTCCTCGTCGAAGGACGCGACTATCTCGTCCAGCGCGGCTCCGGCCCTCGCCGCGATCGAGGGCTCAACCCTCCCCAGCAGCGTCTTGAGATACTCGGCCTCAACCAGCAGCCTATACCTCGCTAGCCCCAGCTCCGAGAAGAAGCGTGAAAGCTCCCTGACGGCCGGCCTGTAGCGGCCGTCGACAGGCGAGACCGCGTCGAACGATAGATCCCTCACGCGGAGTAGAAAGAGTCCTCGCTTATATCGTCTCTCCCCCCAAGCCCCTTCCGCGGGAAGAGTAAATTAGAGGGGCCGACGGCTTGGGGTTGGTGCTAAGCCCGCTGGAGAGGGCGCTGCTGTCCGACCACTACTCCGGCCCTGAAGACCGGGGGCTCACGCTCCTCATGGATATCGGGGACGGCGGCGCGGTTGAGGCGAGCCTGCTCGAGGGTGGAGCCGGGGAGGGGCAGGGCCACGCGGTCGTGCTCTATGCTGGGAGGATGCCGCTGAGGGCGGGGAGCGTGAGGGGCGCCGTGGTCAGGGGCCGGAGCCTCGACGACCAGGCCGGCCTCCTGTTGCTAGAGCTCAACAGGGCGCTCACGGACAACGGGATCCTCATACTCGTCTCTAGGCGGGCCGTCGATGCGGGTCTACTCCTGACCTACGGCTTCGCGGCCGTATCGGAGCACCGGGAACAGGGCGGCCTCAGCGCAACGCTCTCGAGAAAGGTTTGGAGGAAGTATCTCAGGGACTCGTGCCCAAGGTGCGGCGGCACGCTCGTCCTCCCCCTAATACCGCCGGACGCAAGCGTCAGGAAGGTCTGGACCGTCTACTGCGCCTCCTGCTCCTACAACTGGGGCGTGGTCGAGCCGATAACGGAGTGGTTTTAGCCGGCAGCACTAGGAGCCCCTCCGACGGGTCTCCCAGCTCCACACAACCCCCAAGGTCGTAAAGCATCGCTACGAAGGAGCAGGTCGCGGCGTCCACCATGTCGAGACTCGCTCCCCTCGGCAGCCGGAGCCCGTGCCTCCTAAGCCCCTTCGCGACCGCTCCAGCTGACCTCCCGCCTCCCCGCCAGACCGAGAGGACCCTCTGGGCGCCGCTCGGGAACGTCTCGATAACCCTGAGCCCCAGCGCCCCAAGCATAGACGCGAGCCGCACACCCCTCTCCGTTAGCATCCGCATAGGTCCGAGTGTAGGTGGCAACGGCCTGACCCCGAGACGCCTCGCCTCCCTGTCGCAGAGCCTCAGATGCGCGCCGTATCTCCCCGAAGGAGTGGAGAGAGGAGCGTCGATCGCTACGATCCTGGGAGAGCGGCGCGAGGCGGACTCGACGATCTCGTCGTCGCCGCGGGCCTCCCAGAGCTCGAGAAGGCCGTCGCGGGAGAGGACGCAGAGGGCCGTCGGCCTCGCCTCAGAAGCGGCTAGGTCGATCCCGACGTAGACCGGTCCCCGCGTAGGGTCTGGTGAGCCCCTAGACATGGGGCCGGCCGGATTTGAACCGGCGACCTCCCGGGCCCAAGCCGGGCATCTTAGACCATGCTCGACCACGGCCCCAAAAAATGCGTATAGATGCTGGAGAGATAAACCTATACCACTAGCGCCGTCTCGGTCCTCTCGACGCCCTGGATCGCGTGTATCTTCGAGAGAACTGTCTCGGTGAGGGCCTTCAGGTCCGCCCCCTCTAGGAGCGCGATGATGTCGTACCTCCCCGTGACCATGCAGGCCATCTTACAGCCTGAAAGCTTCCCGAGCTCCTCCGCCACCTTCGAGGCCGCACCGGCCCGAACCCTGATCAGGACGAACGCCTGAACCACAAGAACTAGCCCCAACCCACCCCTATAAAAGAATTCACGGGAAAGAACAGCCTTCACAGCCCCGAGCCAGTCCTGTGAAGCGCGAAGAGCCGTCCTGTGAAGCTGTGAAGAGTGATGTATTACCTAGGGCGTGGAGAGGGGTTACCGAGGCCGCGGCTACGTGCTGAGAGGAGCTGTCCCAGTGCGATACGCGGGAGACGCGTGGGGAACGCGGATATGCGCAGAATCTGGCAAGACCCGGCTACGTACGTGGCGCTACTGTGACGGCTGGGGAGACCTGCTCTACACGTGTCCGGTGGTGTGAAGCCTGTTCGGGCGGTGTTTCTCCACAGGCTCCACAGGAAAGGGAGGGGTTAAGGATAGAGTTCCGATTAACTGTGAATCCCCCCTAAATGGGCGGGATACGTCTCGAGAGGCTTGGAAAGGTTCTCTGGCCAACGACTTAGGGACTCCGTTGTGGCTACAGACCCTTAAAAGACGGCCCGCCCCCCAGGGCTTCTACTGGAAAAACAGGAATCGACACAAGCGGAGGCGGAAAAAATAAAAATGTTAAAAAATCTCTAGCATAGCTAACAATTCTTTTACTGCTCACGCTTAACACTCTTCGGGCCGTCTCGATAGGCTGTGGACGAGTTTCAGTTGAAGCAGAGGGGTGACCCCCTGGGGGACCTCCTCTCGAGGGTCGCGTCGAGTTCTCGGATCTTCAAGGACAGGGAGGTCATGAGGGCCGACTACATCCCCGGGAGCCTGCCTCATAGGTGGGAGCACATCCGTAGGCTGGGCGAGATCCTCTCCCCCGGGCTTAAGCTCTACAGGCCCAGCAACATCTTCGTCTACGGGAAAACAGGGACGGGGAAGACGGCTGTCGTGAAGCATGTCTTCAGGAGGTTCGAGGAGGAGGCGCTAAAGCTCGGGATACCTCTCAGAATGATCTACATCAACTGCAGGATGGCTGGGACGGAGTACCGGGTCCTCTCGGAGCTATGCGAGTCTGTCGGAGTCCACATCCCCTTCACAGGCCTCTCCAAAGGGGAGGTCTTCAACAGGTTCAGGAAGGGCCTCACCACCAGCCCGAAGCTCCTGATCGTCTGCCTCGACGAGATCGACATCCTGGTGAAAGGGTTCGGGGACGCGCTCCTCTACGAGCTCACACGGATCAACGAGGGGGCGCAGTTGGGAGGCCTCTCCCTCGTCGGCGTCTCTAACGACCTGATGTTTAAGCAGATGCTCGACCCGCGCGTCCTGAGCAGCCTAAGCGAGGAGGAGATAGTCTTCCACCCATACACGGCGATAGAGCTCGTGGATATTCTGGGTGAGAGGGCGAGGCTGGCCTTCCACGAGAACGTCGTCCCCCACTCGACCATCAGCCTTTGCGCCGCCCTAGCCGCCTCCGAGCACGGAGACGCTAGGAGGGCCATAGACCTTCTCAGGGTGGCCGCGGAGATCGCCGAGAGGAACGACGACCCCTCGGTCGAGGAGTCGCATGTCAGGATGGCGCTCGGCGTCATAGAGCAGGGAAGGGTCTTCGAGGCCCTCTCGACGCTACCCCTCCACGGCAGAGTCATCCTCCTCGCCGTCTACCAGGCCTCCCTCAGGTCTCCCTCAAAGATCACCTCAGGCATGGTCTACCAGGTATATCGCTCCCTCTGCTCCGCGCTTGGTCTCGAGCCCCTGACCGACAGAAGGGTCAGCACCCTGATCTCCGAGCTCGACATGCTCGGCGTCCTCGCGAGCAGCGTCGTCAGTTTCGGGAGGTATGGACGAACCAGGAGGATCTCGCTGAAGGTGCCGGCAGACGAGGTGAGATCCGCCCTCGAGAGGGACGAGCTCCTCTCGCCCTTGATAGAGTACAATAGGGGGGAGTGGCAGGGTAGGGTGGAAAGTGAGTGAAGTTGCGAGGCGGCTCGCGGCTATGGCTCTCGAGAGGGGCTACCAGCTATCAGCCGAGGCGCTTGAGGCGCTACAGGGGTCGGAGAACCCCCTAGAGCTTCTGGACAGGGTTCTCTCGTGGCTTGAGTCGCGCGGTGTAAGGCTCTCCATAATAGATAAGGCCTCGATAGAGGGCTACGTGAGGAGCCAGCTCAGGGTTGAGGAGAGTGTTGAGGAGGAGGTCCCCCCGCTGGTCGTGGAGTCTCCGAGCTACGAAGATCTCAGGATAGAGGGGACGGCGGACGAGCACCGGGCCTACCTCCTATCCAGGTATCAGGCTCTACGATCGGTCTTCGAGTCGCGCGGTATCCAGCTACAGCCCGCTAGGGAGCTGATCAGGCTCCAGGGCGAGGGGTACGTGGTGGGGATGGTCTCGAGGGTGTCGAGGAGGGATTCCTACTTCTTTGTGGAGGTGGAGGACCCAGTCGAGACATGGAGCGTCATCTTCCCGACGAGAGATAGGGGCCTCGCGGAGAAGGCGGAGTACATCCTCCCCGACATGGTGGTGGTGTTCCGGGCCCGCTCTAGGAGAGGCGTGCTGGTGGCTAGCGACGTGATCCTCCCCGACACTTCCCCCAGAAGGAATACTTGGAGGGGCCCCGACACAAACATATGCGTGATATCCGACATACACATCGGGAGCGTAAGGCACGCCGGGGACCGGTTCAACGCCTTCCTCGACTGGCTGGCGAGCGGGCAGGGTGAGGCCGGCAGGACCAGGCTCCTCCTGATCAACGGGGACTTGGTGGATGGCGTTTACGTCTACCCGGGCCAGGCGCGGGAGCTGAGCCTCAAATCCTACGAGGAACAGTACGGGGCCGCCGCGGAGGCTCTCGCCAAGATCCCAGAATCGGTCGAGGTAGTCTACGTTCCCGGGAACCACGAGCCATGCCGGAAGGCCCTTCCACAGCCACCCATCCAGCAGAGCTACAGGAGGATACTGGGCCTTAAAAGAGGGCTCTTCTACGCCGGGAACCCTGCATGGGTAAGGGTTGGGGGCCTCAGGATCCTGGCCTACCACGGCCAGACGCTGGACGACGTGATCCAGGCTGGGACGCGTTTCAGCTACTCGACCCTGCATGAGAGGTCGGGGGAGCTGATGGAGTTCATCCTGAAGGCCCGCCACCTAGCGCCGGTGATGGGTGTCGCGACCCCTATCATGCCCCTCAGGACGGACTACCTAGCCATACCTGAGCCACCCGACGTGCTCTGCCTCGGCCACACCCACGTGGCTGCCTACAGGACCTACAAGGGCGTAACCCTCCTCAACACCGGGTCGTGGCAGAACCAGACGAGCATCCAGGAGAGCATAGGGCTGGAGCCGAGCGTCGGGACTGCGGCCATTATTAACCTTAAAACCCTTTCTACGCGCTTCATAGCCTTCTAATCCGCACAGGTTTATGTCATGGATACGTGCGCGCCTCGTCGGATGGTTAGTAATTCGGGGGGGCGCCTTAAGAGGGAGGTCGGCTGGTTCGGCGCCTTCTCCATGGGCTTCGGGGACGTGGGGGCCGACATATTCATCGCCCTCGGCGTGACGGCCCTCTACGCGGGGGGCGCGGTATTCCCCGCATTCCTCATCACCGCGATAGCCTACGTCGCGGTGAGCCTCTCCTACGCCGAGCTGGCGCCCACCTACCCCTACGCGGGCGGCGCATACGTGTACGCGCTCCGCGCATGGAACACACTCGCGAGCTTCGTAGCGGGATGGGCGATCATACTCGACTATATTCTCTGCACGGCGCTCTTCGCGACCGCCGCGGCGGGGTATTTCAAGTTCCTCTTAAAAGGGGTTGAGGACTTCGCGCTCCAGCTGGGGCCCTTCAGCATAAGCAGCCTCGCCCTTATAGCGTCGGCCATAGTCCTCATCCTCATCGCCATCAACTACGTCGGGATAAAGTACTCGGCGGGGCTCCTAGTGGCCATAGTCGCCGTTGGCCTAGCCGTCCAGTCCTTGATCATATTGGTGGGGTTCCTGACCTCTTTCGACCACTCGAGGTTCTTGGCTGAGCTCTCGGATGTTGGGAACCCGGATATACTCGGGGAGGTGGGGTACCTCCCAGGCATAGGCGTCGAGACCAACAACTTCCTCTACGCCCTCACGATAGCCATGGCCTCGTATATCGGGGTCGAGTCTATCGCCCAAGCAGCGGAGGAGGTCAAGAGGCCCTACAAGTGGATACCGCGGGCCGCGATCCTCTGCGCCCTCTCAGTACCAACCTTCGTCCTTCTCTTCAGCATGCTGGGACTCGGGGTTGTGGGGTGGAGGGTCATGGCCGACTCGATCGAGAATCCTGTCGCGGCCCTCGTCTCGAGCTTCCCCTTCTTCGGCGAGGAGCTCGCGATCCTTGTCGCAGTCACGGCGATAATAATGTCCACGGCTTCCTCCAACACGGGCCTCATAGGCATCTCGCGGCTCGCGGCGAGCATGGGTAAGATCGGGCTCCTCCCGAACTGGCTCTACGCGATACACGGCAAGTTCAGGACCCCGACCAGGACGATAATCCTCTTCGGGCTCGTAGCGTTCCTGCTGACCCTGCCGGGTGACATACCGCTGCTCGCCAGCCTCTACAACTTCGGCGCCTCCCTAGGCTACATCATACTTCTCCTCGCCCTGCTGAAGTTGAGGAACAGCGAGCCGCACGTCTACAGGCCCTGGAGGATGAGGCCGAGCCTGACCTTCACGGTTGGGGGGAGGCGGTACGAGGCGCCGCTCCTAGCCCTGGTGGGGCTCCTGATAATCGGCGCGATATTCACGCTCTTCATGCTCCTCCACCCCTACGGCCGCGTCTTGGGCGTCCTCTGGATGCTTGCGGGGATAACGGGCTACTACGCCTACAGGCGGCTAGTGGCGAGGGCCCCGGTGATAAGCAGGGAGGAGAAGACGCTCGTCGTCCCGGCGGGATACAAGATGAGCCTGACCGTCCTGGTCAGGCCTTACGAGGAACCGGAGACGGTCGAGCAGAGCCTGAAGCACCACTTCGATAAACGCTTCTCGATCAGGCTTCTCTCGATAGTGGACCCGTCTCTCGAGCCTGAGCACGAGAGGGCGGCGGGCGAGGCTGAGGCCATGCTTGCGGGGATCTCTGAGAGGCTTGGCTCGAGCGGCTACGACGTGAGGTCGGAGGTCAGGGTGGGGGATCTCGAGGAGCTGGTGGAGCGCGAGGCTAGCAGCGGCGACTCAGACTTCATAGTCCTGCTCGTAAAGAAGTTCGCGAAGGGCGCGATAGAGAAGTCCTCCCTCGCGGACGAGAGGTTCCGGTCAGTCCTCTCGAGACACCCGGCCAAGGCTATACTGATCCGTAAGATAGGGCCGGAGGAGTAGCGTCAGGCCTACTCCCACGTGATCTCGCCGTTGATCTTATAGGCGTGGAGGACTATGGTCGTCACGGCGGCCCTGACCCCGTCTATCCTCAGTATCTTCTCGGAGACTAGGCTCCTCAGCGACTCGACGTCCGGGACAAGGATCGAGGCCACTATGTCGAACTCTCCCGTCACCTCGTATACGTCGATAGCCTCCTCAAGCTTCGCGATCTGCTCACCCACGCTCTCGAGCTTCCCGCTCTCCGCCAGGACCTGTATGAGCGCCCTTACCCCTCCCGCCGCCCCAAGCATCTCCGGAAAGATAGTTGAGTAGCACTCCAAGTAATAGCTATGATCCTTATAGGGGCTCAGAGCACACAACGCTTGGGGCCGGTGGGAATCGAACCCACGGCTTCCGGGTTTCCGCCTCTCCAGGGCTGCTGGCCAGGTATCGAGATCTGGAGCCCGGCGCCCTACCTTGCTAGGCCACGGCCCCCTACCTGTCCGCGACTGGCGCTCTGCCCTTTAACGTTTTTGCCTCGGGGGAGCGGTTTATAGCTGAGGAAGCGACAACTCTACCTGACCGGGTGGATAAGCGTATGCGTCTGGCGCGCTTCAGGGTTGGTGATCTACTGACCTACGGCATCGTGGAGGGCGAGCATGTCTTTTCGAGGGAGATGATCGAGGAGGCGCTCGGGATCGGGCTCCCGCCGTTCTTCTCCGACTTCGTGGAACGCTTCACGGCCGAGAGAGACTTCAGGGAGAGGGTCTTGGGGGTGAAGGAGCGTCTCCCGAAGGCTCTGCGTCTAGGCCAGGTCAAGCTCCTCGCACCGGCCGACAACAAGCCGAAGATCGTTTGCGTCGGCCTCAACTACCGGGACCACGCGGAGGAGTCTAGGGCCGAGGTCCCCGAAGAGCCGATAATCTTCCTCAAGCCCCACACGGCGCTGAACGGGCCCTACGACCCTGTCGAGTACCCCTCGATAGTCACACAGCTCGACTACGAGGCTGAGCTAGCTGTTATCATCGGCCAGAGGTGCAGAGGCGTCAAGCCGGGCGAGGCCTATAGATACATCTGCGGATACGCCGCCTTCGACGACATCTCAGCCAGGAACCTCCAGTTCAAGGATAAGCAGTGGACCCGCGGCAAGTCCTTCGACACCTTCGCGCCCATGGGCCCTTGGATAGTCACGAGGGACGAGATCCCGGACCCCCACTCCCTGAGGATAATGTCGCGCGTAAACGGGGAGACGCGGCAGGACTCCAGCACAGCCAACATGATCTTCAAGATAGACACGCTCGTCTCGTTCATCAGCAACGTTATGACGCTGGAGCCCTGCGACATAATCGCCACGGGGACGCCGGCCGGGGTAGGAGTTTTCGCGAAGCCCGAGCCGAAGCTCCTGAAGGTAGGCGACGTGGTCGAGATAGAGATCGAGAGGATCGGAGCTATCAGGAACCAGATCCTGAAGGGAAGTGTGTAGGGCCCCGCACTCACCGGCGCGGCGACAACGTTCTAGGATGCTGCGGGTAAAATTGACGGGGCCGTAGGGAGGATCCGGGCCGGCCTCGCCGATCTCGACGCTAAGTTATCCGCCAATTTATGCATTCTTGTGACGATTCCTATCGAGCGAAGACTATTATCCATCTAGACGCGATAAATCAAGATGGAGAGCCTTGGGCAGCGTAGATTACGGGGAGCTGGCTGTAAAGTATTCGAGGCTCTACAGGGGCAAGATCGGGGTCCATCCCAAGGTCCCCGTCAGGGGGCTCCAAGACTTCGCCGTCTGGTACACGCCGGGCGTCGCGAGGGTCTGTGAAGAGATCGTGAAAGACGGTGAGGAGTCCTTCAGCCTCACGAACAGGTGGAACACTGTCGCGGTGATTACCAACGGGACAAGGGTCCTCGGCCTCGGAGGGATCGGTCCCGAGGCGGCCCTCCCGGTCATGGAGGGGAAGGCCCTTATCTTCAAGTATCTGGGCGGGGTGGACGCCGTGCCGCTGGCGGTGAGGGCGGATACTCCTGAGAGGTTTATCGAGATCGCCAAGGCCCTTGAGCCGTCCTTCGGGGGGCTCAACCTAGAGGACATCGAGTCTCCCCACTGCTTCTACATCCTCGAGAGGCTTATGGCCGAGCTCTCTATACCGGTCTGGCACGACGACCAGCTCGGAACCGCCGCCTCGACACTCGCGGCCCTCATAAACGCTCTCAAGCTGACGGGCAGGTCCCCTAGAAGCTGCAGGGTGACCCTACTCGGCGCCGGCGCTGCAAATATCGCGTCCTACAAGCTCCTCGAGAGATACGGCTTCGACCCCGGCAACATGATCCTCGTGGACAGGAGCGGGATACTCCACGCGGAGAGGGAGGACATGGATAGCCTGATGCTGAGGAACCGCTGGAAGTATGAGGCCGCGATAAGAACCAACAGGGCCAAGGCGAGGGGCGGGCTGCGGGAGGCTCTCGCGGGGGCCGACGTCCTCATAGCCGCCTCGGTCCCGGGCCCAGGCGTCGTCAAACCCGAGGACATAGGCGTCATGGAGAGGGACCCGATAGTCTTCGCGCTCGCCAACCCCGTCCCCGAGATATGGCCTTGGGAGGCTAAGGCCGCGGGGGCTGCCATCGTCGCCACGGGTAGGAGCGATCTGCCGAACCAGGTGAACAACAGCCTCATATTCCCATCGGTCTTCCGGGGAGCCCTTGACTGCAGCGCCCGGCAGATCAGCTACGAGGCGATGATCAGGGCCGCCGAGGAGCTAGCGCTCTGCGCCGAGGAAAAGGGCCTGTTGGAGGACTACATCATCCCCACGATGGAGGAGTGGCAGGTCTATCCCAGGGTCGCGGCGGCCGTCGCGGAGAGACTCTCCCAGCAGGGCCTGGCGCGTAAGAAGCTGAGCTATCAGGAGGAGGTCGCCGAGGCCTCCGAGATAATCGAGAGGTCCCGCAGGACGCTCAGCGCCCTGATAGAGTCGGGGATCATACAGGTGGCTGCCCCCTAGCGAGTTCCAACGCGGGGCAGGGCTCTAACATATATCTCTCCGCCGCCGTTAATTACCGATGCTTAGACCCGGCCTGAGCCAGAGAGAGGCGATCTACCTCGTCGAGCTGATGAAGATGCAGGGGCGGGCAAGGACGGGGACCCGGGCCCTGGCGGAGAGGTTCGGTGTCAGGGAGGCAAGCGTGGTGGATGTGGTGAGGAGGCTCGAGGAGAAGGGGCTCCTACTCCGCGACCCCTGGAGGTCTGTGAGGCTTACGAGAAGGGGCGAGGCCCTAGCGGAGCGGATACTCCACAACCACAGGGTCGTAGAGACTTACCTCCACAGGGTCCTGAAGCTGGGCGAGGGGCCCGCATGCAGGGAGGCCCAGAAGATCGACTACCTCCTCGAGAACGACACGATCATCTCCATGTGCAGCGTACTGAACTATCCATCCCAGTGCATCCACGGGGAGGAGATAAGGCACGACTGGTGCAGAGGGAGGAAGAGAGCGTAGGGGGGCCGTTACTGGACGACCTTCGTGAGCAGCCTGGGCCTGTCAGGGTTTAGGGACTTCTCCAGCGCGGTATAGTAGGAGAGGAGCTGGAAGGGTGCGACCTCCACGGCGGTCGCAAACTCCTCCCGCACCCACGGGAGAACCAGGATATCCGGCCCAAAGATATCTGTAGGGGAGTGGGAGACCGTCAGGATCGTGGCGCCAACCCCCCGCGCCGTTGCATAAACCTTCTCAAACGCCTCCGCCGCCTCGCCTGGCGCTGGTGGAAGGATCATGACGCAGGCCTTCTCACTGTCGAGGAGCGATATGGGTCCGTGCCTGAACTCCCAGACCGAGTAGGCCTCCGCGTGGATGCCGCAGGTCTCCTTCAGCTTCAGCGCCGCCTCCAGCGCCGCTATGAAGGATGGCCCGTAGCCTAGGAGGAATACGCTCCGGATCTGCGAGAACTGTCTGGCCCGCTCCTTAGCGAAGCCCTCCGACGCGGCAAGCGCCTCCTCGAGCAGCCCAGGCTGTCTCTGGAGCTCCGGGAAAAGGTTTATCCCCCCCGAGGCGAGGGCCATGGCCGAGGCGAAAGCGCAGCAGGCCGCGAGCTGAGAGATGAAGCTCTTCGTGGCTGGGACGGCCCTCTCAACCCCGCCCCTAGTCGCCAAGACATAGTCCGCGAGCCGGGCAAGGCTGCTCTCAACCCCCCCGGTCACCGCCATCACCCTCACGCCCTTCTGACGCGCCATCCTGACAGCCCTGATGGTGTCGCTCGTCTCGCCTGACTGCGAGAGGGCTGCTAGGAGGTGGGCCTTTCCTAGGTGGTGGTGGGCGTATACGGGGTATTCTGAGGCTTGGACGGCGTAGGAGGTGAACCCTGAGAGCCTGGACACCGCGTAGCACAGGGCGAGGCCGGCGTGGTGTGAGGAGCCGCAGCTACACGCCAGGAGGGCCTTGTGGCTTGCGAGAACCTCCTCCGCGATCGGGGCTAGGCCGCCGAGAGACTCGACCGTCTCGCGGTAGGCCCGGGGCCCCTCCCATATCTCTCTATACATCGCGTAACCGTCACCGCTCAAGACTACCCTAGTGAAACGGTCCGACGGAGTATTAACCCCTCTCCCTCAGGAACGTCTCCGATACTTCTCCAGCTCCTCCTCCCTAAGAGTTATCCCGAGCCCGCTCCGCCGGGGCGGCTCGAAGAAGCCCTCGGAGTGCCGTATCGCCTCTCCCGCCAGGGCCTCTCTAAGCGGGTTGGGCCTCAGGTGATACTCTATCATGGGCGAGTCTATGGTCAGGGCCGCGTGGAGGCTTGCGACGAATCCTATCCCGCCGGCCGAGTAGTGGGGTATGAGGGGGAGGCCGTAGGCCCTCGCCAGCACGCCTATCCTAATCATCTCGGTTATCCCGCCGTTCCAAGCCGCATCAGCCTGAACAATATCCACCGCATATCTCGAGATGATCTCCCTGAACTCGTGTATCGTGAAGGCGGTCTCGTAGCCTGCGACAGGCACGTCAAGCTGGTCCGCTAGCCTGGCGCTGAGCTCCGGATAATCGGTCGGCAGGGGCTCCTCGAAGAATATCGCCCCAAGGCTCTCGAGCCCTCTCCCCATCCTGAGGGCCTGGTTAAAGTCGTAGACGTTGTTGGCGTCGACCGCTATCTTGAGCCTCTCGCCAAATCTTTCCCTCAGCGCCTCGAGCCTCCTGAGGTCCTCCTCGATGCTGAGGCCGCCCACCTTTATCTTGACCGTGTCGAAGCCGCTCCTTTGGTAGCCCTCGATCTCCTCCAACAGCCTGGGCACGTCCTTGTCGGGCCTGTAGTAGCCGCCCGTGATGTATCCCTTGATCCTCCGCGGGTTCCCTCCGAGGAGCCTGTAGACCGGTGCGCCATGCTCCTTACCTAGGAGGTCCCATAGCGCTATATCGACGCCGCTCATCGCCGAGACGACTATCCCCCGCCTCCCGAGCCTGAAGGTCGCCCTGTACATCTTGTCCCAGAGATACCAGATCCTCTCGGGCTCCTCGCCCTTGAGAATCCTGTTTAGGACACTGTTCACCGTGACCTCCACGCTCTCCGGAGACCCGTACCCGATCGCCTCTCCATACCCGACGCCACCGTCGGTTGTCTCGACACTAACTAGGCAGACCTCCATAGGGTGCTCGGCGCCACCCACGACGGCCAGGGCATCCCTCTCATAGAACCCGGCATACTCGAGGACTTCGCACCTAACTCCTCCAATCCTCACACAGAGAGGACCGAGGCACTCTGCATTAAAATTTACAACCACCCCCGAGAGCCCCGGCTAGACGTGGCCTAGCAAGCGGGTCTCTCCTCGAAGACCCCGCTGCGAGAAGCTGCAACGCCGCCGCCAGCTGCCACCCTGCCCGGAGACGATAAAAGATGTCGAGACACACGCAAGACTTATATGCGTCTCAGAGCGTCTATACGCTTGCACATATGAGGACGAAAAAGATCGTGAATAGGAGAACCGCTCTAAGCACTGGCGCGAAGGTAGCGACAGCGGCCGTAGTCACCGGAGTCGTGGGAGGGATAGCAGGATACCTAGCCGGGTCAGCGGGGGCAGCTCCAAGGGAGGTGACTAGGACCCTGGAGCGTACGGTCACCGTGGGGCAGGCTGGCCAGACCGTCACCCAGACCCTCACGCGGACGGTAACTGTCGGCGCACAGCCACCCGCCGAGGTCAGGCCTGAGCTGACGGTAACTTTCGCCTCGCCTGAGTGGCTCCCAGGACGGCTGACGGGCGTGATCGCCGAGGGCTTCACCGCTTGGTCCAAAGCAACCGTAGGCAAGGCGGTCCAAGTCAAGATGGACCTGATCCCCTGGGACGCCATATTCGACAGGCTATCGACAACCCTGGCCGCAAAGTCGAAGGAGCCGACACTACTCATCTCGGACAGCCAGTGGCTAGGCCAGTTCTACGTCGGCGGCCACATAAGGAGGCTCAACGATATCATAGCGAGGGACCCGGAGCTTCAGCAGCTCCTGAACAGGTTTGACGAGAGCCTCGTATACTTCTACATGACCTATCCGCAGGGGAACAAGGACAACATAGTGGGATTCGCCCATGAAGGGGATGTCCTGCTGATAACCTATAGACATGACATCTTCACACACCCCACCGAGAGGGAGAACTTCAAGGCACAGCACGGATACGATCTGCCTCAGCGCTACGAGGACTGGTATCCTGGCCAGCTCGACTGGTACCAGGTAAGAGACATCGCGAAGTTCTTCACGAGGAAGGCGGGAGACGAGCTGGCTGGCAAGAGGCTCGACGAGGACTTCTACGGCATAGCGATGCACATGTCTAGGGCATACGACGCGATCGCCTGCCCGTTCGGCTCGCTCCTATACAGCCACGGAGAGTATTGGTGGGACCCAGATACGGGCGAGGTAAACGGATACATCAACAGCGCCAGGGCGAAACGGGCCCTCGACTTCTACAAGTCTCTGGTGCCATACTCGCCTCCAAACGCCCTCGAGATCTGGTTCGACGAGGCCAACGCCGTGATGCAAGCCGGCAGGGTCGCGATGATATACAACTGGGCCGGGTTCCTGCCAAGCCTCTTCGACCCCGCCGCATCAAAGGTTTACAACGTCATCAGGGTGGTTCCGCCGCCTGGTCACAGGGGAGAGGACGGGGTTTTCAGGAGGTACTCCGGCATCGGGGGACAGCCAATGTGTATAAACTCCTACAGCGACTACCCACAGGAGGCGCTGGCCTTCATCAAGTACTGGTTCCTACCCGAGAACCAGCGTAAGTGGGCGGAGGGCGGAGGCGGGGTCTGTATCAGGGATATAATCCAGACCGAGTGGTTCAGGAACCTGACGCCCTACAACAGGGCCTACGCGGACTCGATAGCGTTCCAGGTCGACTTCTGGAACGTCCCCTTCTTCTTCGAGATGCTGACCGTGGTTCAGGAGGAGATACACTCCGCGCTGGCCGGAACAATAAGCACTTCATCCGCCCTCGACAACGTCGCGAGGAGGCACAAGGAGATCATCGAGCGCGAGGACTATCCACGTGCATTCGAAAAGTATGGGAAGCCTGCTAAGAACGTCGCAGAGCTTGTCCGTAGGGGCCTGCCGATCGGATAAACCTATATAGAAAATGTTTTTCTTTTTTTCAGCATGTCGGTCTACGGCAAGCCATCGTCGTTGAGTTATAGGCTTTTTCCGGTACTCCTAGTTGTCCCCGCCGTCTCATTAGTTATCTTCCTCGTGATCTTCCCTCTTATATGGGCACTAGGCCTCAGCTTCTACTCCTATAACGCCCTCAGAGGGGAGCCCCCCCTCTTCACAGGTGTCACGAATTACGTGAGGCTGCTGAACAGCGTCGAGGTCTGGAAAAGGTTTGTCACGACCAGCCAGTTCGTTGCGTTGAGCGTCGCCATAGAGTTCCTGATAGGGTTCGGGCTCGCCCACCTCTTCTACGCGAGGTTTAGGGGCAGAAGGCTCGCCGTCACCCTCGTGACGACCCCCCTGCTCATCGCGCCCGTAGCTGTTGGCATATTCCACAGGTACCTCTTCGACGCCACATTCGGGGTATACACCTACTTCGCGAACCTCTTGGTGGGTGAGCAGGTCAGGTTCCTCACGAGCTATCCCATGCTGGCGATAGTCTGGATGGATGTCTGGCAGTGGTCCCCCTTCATGATGCTCTTCATCCTAGCAGGGCTCGAAGCCATACCTAAACATCTGATGGAGTCTTCACAGATCGACCGGCTGTCCGCCCTAAACAAGTTCAGATACGTGGTGTGGCCCACGATCAAACCCCTCGTCGCCCTAGCCCTGCTATTCAGGACCATGGACGCCTTCAGGACCTTCGACACGATCTTCACCCTAACGGGCGGCGGCCCGGGAACAGCGACCGAGGTACTGTCGATACACATCTACAGGGTTGCCTTCCAGTTCTACCGTACCGGCGAAGCCACGGCCCTCGCCTTCATATTCCTCGTCATCATAATACTGTTGACCAACGTTTACCTTAGACTCGCGAGGAGGGAGTAACGATGACGAGCAACAACCGCGGTAGGAGGAGGCCGAAACGGCTCCTGAAGAGCTTGGCTATCTACTCGGCGACGACAGTCGCGGTGGTCTTTTTCATGTTCCCGATATTCTGGCTGATAGCCACCGCCTTTAAGACTAGGGCGCAGGCCTTCTCCACACCTCCTCTCTTTGTCTGGGAGCCGACCTTCAGGAACTTCATCGACATCTTCCTGAAGAGGCAGACCGAGATAGAGGCCATTACGGGGCAGGAGATCGAGCTGGCCACGGGGGCGGAGCTCTTCTTCTACAACAGCTTCATAGTGACCCTCAGCAGCATCCTTATCGCCACCTTCATAGGTACTCTGGCGGCCTACAGCTTCTCGCGATACAGGCCCCTGGGTACGAATACGATGATGTTCTTCATCCTCTCGACGAGGATGCTTCCGGCCATCGTGGTCGCGATCCCGATATACTTCTTCTACAGGGCCGTGGGGCTCTACAATACCTACCCGGGCCTCATAATGCTCTACGTGATGTTCAACCTGCCCTTCGCGGTCTGGATGATGAAGAGCTTCTTCGACGAGATACCTAGGGACATAGAGCAGGCCGCCCTGGTCGACGGCTCGACCCCCTGGAGGGTGTTCTACAAGGTGGCTATACCGCAGGTGTATGTGGGTCTCGGCGCTACTATCGGCTTCCTAACCATAAACATATGGAACGAGTTCCTTTTCGCGCTACTTCTCACGGAGAGGTCTACGAGGACAATCCCTGTGATGATCGCGGGTACACGGGGCGAGGTCGGCATCAACTGGGGCTTGATAGCGGCTATCGAGACGCTCTACGTGCTGCCGGCGCTAGTGCTTATATTCATACTCCAGCGGTATCTTCTCAGGGGCATGACGTTTGGCACGGTGCGGGGTGCTAAGTAGTGACGAGGGTGGAGATCCGCGAGCTGAAAAAGTCCTTCAACTCCGTCCAGGTCGTTAAGGGTGTCTCGCTGGAGGTGGAGGACGGCTCTTTCACCGCTCTTCTAGGGCCGACTGGGGCTGGGAAGACGACGATTCTGAAGTGTATCGCGGGGGCTGAGAGGCCTGATGAGGGCGAGATATTGTTCGACGGCGAAGTAGTTAATGATGTGCCTCCTTGGAAGAGGAACGTGGCCCTCTTCTTCCAGACCTACGCCCTCTACCCCCACATGAGCGTTTACGACAACATATCTTATCCGCTGAGGGAGCATAAGGTGCGCCGCGAAGAGATGGAGGTAAGGGTCAGGCGGGTGGCGGAGAAGCTCCGCATAGCGTATCTGTTGGATAGGAAAGACCCTTCAACCCTGAGTGGCGGAGAGATGCAGCGTGTCGCCCTAGCGAGAACGCTCGTTAGGGAGCCCAGGGTCTTCCTGCTCGACGAGCCAATATCCAATCTCGACGCGAAGCTCAGGGAGGAGATGAGGCTGGAGTTCAAGAGGATCCAGAGGGAGCTTAAGCAGACGATAATCTACGCCACCCCTGACTTTGTGGAGGCCTTCTCCCTCGCCCAGAAAGTAGCGGTGATCAGGGATGGGAAGATAGTCCAGTACGACACTCCATCGAACCTGATGCGGCGCCCTAAGGACAAGTTCGTGGCCACTTTCATAGGGGCCCCTACGATCAACATTCTGCGTGGAAGGCTCAAGAGGGAGGGGGGCCGTCTGATTCTCCTCTGCGGAGGCATCAGCCTCCATGTGGGCAACGAGGGCGGCTACACGTCGAGGATTGAGGAGGGACAGGAGGTCGAGGTGGGTTTCAGGCCCCAGAGTGTTACTCTACAGCCCAGCGGGGGAGATAATGTTTTGGGGGCGAGGATCCTGTCCGCGGAGTTTATGGGGCATGAGACGATACTGACCCTCGACATAGGGCCGTCAGAGATCCGCGCCGTCGTCAAGGGTGTTGCGAGATACTCGTACGGAGATGAGGTGAGGATAGGCATAGAGAGGGATGCGTTTCTCCTGTTCGACGCAGAGAAGGGTGAGGTTCTGAGGTGACCCGCGTAGCCGCGCTGCTTGAGAGGGTTGGGCTTGGATTAGCGTTCATAGGCCTCTTCATGGTCTTCCAGCCCTTTACGCACGAGCTCATGTACTACGGATTCATGATGGTCGGCGTCGGCGGCTTCATCTACGTCTATTCCACCTATCTGCCCCGAAACCCCTCCGGGAGGCTCAGGCCCACCACAGCCCTGAGATGGTTGGTGACGCTGGTCGGCGTAGTGGTTTTCTTCGTCCTCCTCTCCATAAATCTAGTCCCGTCCTTGGTGTAGATGTATGGTCGAAGTAGTAGTCGAGCAGATGACAAAGATCTTCAACAACAAGCTCAAGGCGCTCGACAACGTCTCCATGACGATCCGGGATAAGACGTTCTTCTGCCTGCTAGGGCCTAGCGGATCAGGTAAGACCACCCTCATGAGGATCATTGCCGGCCTAGAGACCCCGACGAGCGGCAGGGTATACTTCGACGACGAGGACGTGACGGATCTCACGCCGTCGGAGAGGAACATAGCGATGGTTTTCCAGTTCCCATCCATATATCCGTCGCTCAACGTCTACGACAACATAGCCCTCGCCCTCAGAAGAGAGGCTAGAGGCAGGGAGGAGGAGGCGAGGAGGGTCCGGTGGGCCGCGGAGCTCCTGAGGATCGAGGAGCATCTCCAGAAGAGGTATAACCAGATAGACCTCGGGATCCTGCAGAGGGTCTCGATAGCTAAGGCTATCGTGAGAAGGGCCGCCGTCTACATATTCGACGAGCCCCTCAGCAACCTAGACGTGAAGCTCAGAGAGTCGCTGAGATCTGAGCTCACGCGGATACACAAGGAGGTGGGTGGGACCTTCATCTACGTTACCCACGACCAGACCGAGGCTATGGCCATCGCCGACAGGATCGGGGTGCTGCGCGAAGGCAAGCTTCAACAGGTGGGGACGCCTGAGGAGATATTCTACCGCCCCGCGAACAAGTTCGTGGCGTACTTCATCGGCTCCCCGACGATTAACTTCCTGCGTTCGAGGCTTAGGATAGTTGAGGGTGGCCTCTACGTGGCGGTGGGGGAGAGCTTTGTCCCCCTAGGCCGTTCCCCTGATCCGCAGGTCTTGGAGAGGCTGAGGGCCACCGAGAGCCTCGAGATAGCGATAAGGCCGCACGACATCGCGGTATCCAAGACTCCCCGCCCACACTCGGTCGGGTGTAGGGTCTCCGCCGTAGAGAACCTCGGGACATCGCTGATCCTTGACCTTCAGAGTGGCCCGGCGTCCTTCAAGGCCCTCGCGGACGCGTATTTCGAGGTCGAGGAGGGTGACACGGTCTACGCGCACCTAAACCCGGAGCGGATATACGTATTAGATCCTAAGACCGAGGAGATCATAGCATAGACGTGTCGTCGCCGAGCGTGCCGGCCTGGTGGAGGCTCTACTGCGAGCATAGGGAGGAGTGGGAGGACGGGGACCTCGAGGAGGTAATCGCGGATCTGGAGAGGCGGCCGCCGAATAGGCAGCTCCTCAGCCCCATAGTCGCGAGCTTCCTGGCGGGGCTCGTACAGGGGGGCGGCGAGGTCGGATACTTGGTGATGCGTGCCGGGGCGGGGGAGGTGGTGCATGTGCCCTACGTGCTGTTCAGATGCGACCGCGAGACGGCCGTCTTCGTCCTGAGACAGGTGGGTGACGCGTTTACGGAGGAGGGGCGCGGGTTCTACCAGCTCTACGTCACGGGGCTTAGGGCCGTGATCCTGCTGAGGATCGTGGAGCCCTATCTCCGGGGTGTTAAGAGGTGGGTGGGTGCGCTGGCGGCCAGATACGGCTACAAGCTGTCTGGAGGCAGACTCGGCATCCTGCTTGGGGAGAAGGGGCTTGCTTTCAGGAGGTGCTATAGGGTCGTGGGGGGCCGGAGAATCGCGACAATCGTCCCGAGGGATCTAGCGGACCGCGTAGATCCTCAGCCTTAGCCCTTCTGGCCCGGCCCTACCCTCCGCATAGCCGAGGGTCCAGTTGAGAAACCGCAGCTCCGGGATGCCGGTCTGGAATAGGACGAAGGCCCTGACATCGTATCCCCCCTCCTTCGAGGGTATCGCATAGCCTCTCCTCAATGCTGATACAATGCCGCCCCCGGTCCTGATAGTCTCGTGGACGTGAACGTATACCGCCTCGCCTGCGTCGGTCCTTATCATGGAGCCGTAGTCGATGCCCTCGTAGCTTCCGTTCACCTTTCCTTGGACGCGGCCCTCGAGGTGGAAGTCGGTCCTCCCGGCCCCGAAGCCTCCCCCTATCTCGACGCTTTTAGTGATCTTTGCCTCAAGCTCGTATAGTAGCTCGAAGTTCATACGCCTCACCTACTTCTCGACCATGAAGGAGCGCTCCTCGGCGTATCGGAGGCTCTCGCCGGGGTTCAGGAACACGAGGCTCGTCGAGGGGGACATGACCGAGACGGCCTGTTTGAGCTTCTCCCTGTCCAGCTTCTGTCTCGGGAAGGTGTCGTAGTGGCACGGGATGGCGATCTTAGGTTTCAGTATCTTGCAGGCGTAGGCGAACTCCCGGACACCCATGTTGTACTGCCCTCCGGCCGTCATCACGCAGATGTCGGGGCTGTAGAGCTCCTGTATGACATGCATCTCCATCGAGACGCCCGTATCCCCCGAGAAGTAGATCGTCGGCCCGCCCTCGAAGGAGACCACGTACCCTACCGCCGCGTCGGGGTACCTTACCTTGTTCTTGACGTAGTCGTAGTGCATGATGCTGCTTGAGTGGATCGCGGGGACCATGGTGTAGGTGACGCCCCTGATCGTGACGCTCCCGCCGGCGTTCAGCGGATACATCCAGTAACTCCTGCCCGAGGAGGGATCCGGGTCCGAGTCGTAGGGTATCCCGTGTATATCCGCATACATCCCGACCTCAGGGGTACATATCAAGCACGCCCCCGTCTTCTTCACGATCTCGATGGCGTGCCCGATATGATCTATGTGACCGTGGGTCACTAGCACAACGGACGCCTCCTTCACGTCGTCGAGGCCCCAACGGGAGACCGGGCTAGTCCATCCCCCAGCGATGCCCGGAGACCTCAGCCAAGGGTCGACGTAGATACTCTCGCCACGCCACGCGACATGGAACGATGCGTGGCCGATATAGGTGATTCTAACTTCAGGCATGGCGGTTGTATCTTGCCTGGATGATATTTAAAATTTTGTTTAGAGACAGTAAGCTACGCTTGACCCGACCTCCTCTGCTCCAGCGCCTTGAGCACCTTCTCCGGCGTTATAGGCAGTTCCGTGATCTGGACACCTATCGCGTCGTAGACCGCGTTAACTATCGCGGGCGCTATGCTGTTAACCACCATCTCGCCGACACCCTTAGCACCGAACGGCCCCGTCGGCGTCGGAGACTCGATCAGCTTGTAGCTGATCTTGGGGACATCGCCCGCGCTAGGCAGAACATAGTCCCTGAAACTAGCCGCCTGCTTCTCGATTAGGGGATACTTCGGGTAAACGGTCTCGGTCAGCGCGGCGCCCATCCCCATCACGATGCCCCCGACTACTTGACCCTCGACGAGCCTCGGGTTCACGGCTCTCCCAACCTCGTATACGCTGTAAACGTTCAGAACCCTAACAACGCCTGTCTCAGTGTCAACCTCCACATCCACTATGGTGCAGCCGTGAGCCATCGTCGAGTGGGGGTCAGCCTCCCCCGTCTCAGGATCCACGGGGCTCTTCGGCTTAACGTAGTGTCCCTTCCCGACGACCGGCGTGTTGTAGTTGAACTGCGCCTGGTTGACGACCTCCTTGACGCTGACGCTGCGGTCGGGGACTCCCTTGACATAGACACGCCCCTCCCTTATCTCGAGGTCCTCGGGCCTCACCTCAAGCATCCTCGACGCGATGTCTAGCAGGGTCCTCCGTATCTCCTGCGACGCAGCAACTACGGCGTTACCCATCCTATGGGTCGTCCTGCTGGCGAAGGTGCCCGTGTCGTGGGGCGCGGACTCCGTGTCCCCAAACCTCACCTCGACATCCTCGAGCCGAGCCCCTATCGCCTCGGCTGCTATCTGGGCGAGAACAGTCCTGAGGCCCTGCCCCATCTCAATACTCGCGACGTTAACGATGAAGCGGCCGTCGGGCTGCGCCACGATAACCGTCTGGCTGGGGTCTCCCCCTAGGTTCATCCCCGTCGGATAGTTTATCGCCGCGACACCTCTACCCCTAAGCTTCGCCATCGACCTGCCTCACCCCGATGAGCTCATTCTGAGCAGATGCGCGGAGAGAGGGTAGGACGCTAGGGCGGCGGCCTCCCTCATGGTCTCGATCGCGTAGGCGTCATCTATTATCTTGCCCGAGGCCGAGACCTGGCCGTTCCTGTAGGCGTTCCTGAACCTGAACTCGAGGGAGTCCAGCCCGATCTTCCGGGCGTCCCGCTCCATCTGGAGCTCGACTGCGTACGACACCTCGAAGACCCCGTACCCCCTCATGGCGCTCGAGGGCTGCTTGTTCGTGTAGACGCAGTAGCCCTGGTAGTAGACGTTGGGGATGTAGTAGGGGCCGGAGAGGTTGAAGACCGCCTTGATCACACCGTAAGGGGAAGTCCTCGTATAGGCCCCGGAGTCGTGGAGGAGCCGCGCCCTCCTCCCAATTATCAGGCCATCCTTGGTTAACGCGTCCTTAAACTCTATCTTCACCGCAGGCCTCACCGTCGAGACCGTGAACTCCTCCTCCCGGGTCCACCTCCACTTCACGGGCCGGCCGACGGCCATGGCCGCCACAGCTACCTGCATCTCGAACTCGGGGTCGACCTTCCCCCCAAACCCCCCGCCAACCGCCGGTGAGACGACCCTTATCCTCGAGGGCGGGATATTGAGTATAGCCGCTACGTTGTCCCTCACGAAGTAGGGCGCCTGGGTCGCCGTATAAATCGTCAGACGGCCCCCCGGCTCGGGCTTCACCACACAGATGTGGGGCTCTATCGGCGCGTGCTCGATGGGCGGGACAAGGTAGCTCCCCTCGACGACGTAGTCTGCCCTCGCGAAAGCAGCTTCAACGCCCCCCCTCTTGACTAGGAAGTACGGCCTTCCCTGACCTCCTTTAGGGGTTGCGCCGTCGAGGCCGGACCCGAAGATATGCGCGTTCACGCCCCAGCTCTTTATCACCGGCGCATCGGGCCTCAGGGCCTCCTCCATGTCAAGGACTGGCGGTAGCTCCTCAAGCTCGACCTCGACTAGGCGGGCGGCCTTTGCGGCGATCTCCTCGTCCCTCGCGACGACGAGGCAGATAGCCTCCCCCTTGTAGTTCACCTCTTTGTCGGGGAGGACGGGCTCGTCCGGAGGGCCGATCCCGAGGACGGCCATGTTGACGTGGTAGTTATTGGGGACATCCCTTGCGGTAACTATCTTGACAACCCCTGGGAGGCGCTCGGCCTTCGACGTGTCTATCCTCTTTATTCTTCCGCGCGGGACGGGGCTCCGGACCGCCTTGATCCAGAGCATCCCGGGGAACACTATGTCGTCGACGAACTCGGTCTCTCCTGTGACGTGGCCTAGCAGCTGGACGTTCGCGACGGGCTTGCCGACGAACGAAAACTCGTGCTCCAACCCCCTCACCTCCTAGCCGCCACGCTCTTAATGGCCTCGACTATGGGAATATACCCCGTGCATCGGCAGAGGTTTCCGGCTAGCGCCTCGTATATCTCCTCCTCTGTGGGGCTCTTGTTCTGGTCTAGCAGGGCCTTCGCGACTATGATCATCGCAGGGGTGCAGTAGCCACACTGAGCCGCATTATGCTCGATAAACGCTCTCTGGATACCGGTTAACTCCCCGTCCTCGCGGAGGCCGGAGACGGTGGTAACCCTCTTCCCGTCCACCGAGGCCGCCAAGGTCAAGCAGGAGTATCGCGGCCCCCCGTCAACAAGCACTATGCAGGCGCCGCAGGACCCTTCCCCGCATCCGAAGTGAACCGACCTAACCCCCAGCCTATCCTTCAGGACCCTGAAGAGCGTGTCGGTGTGCTTGACATCGGCCTCGACCTCAGAACCGTCTAGCATGAACTTTATCCTCATCTTGCCGCCTCACCTCCCCGCCTCAGACATAACTTTTTCCATGGCCCTCGCGAACAACACAGCCGCTAGCCGCGACAGATATGAGCCGGAGTACAGCCCCTGACCCCCCAACTCTACACCCTCAGTGAGAAGTTGCGCCGCCGACTCAACGGTCTCCTTGGAAAGCCCCTGCCTCACCAAAACCCTCTCCGACGCTGAGGCCCTGTAGGGGTGGGTCATGAGGCCTCCCACCGCGACGGCCGCCTTCCTGACTCGTCCTCCAGACTCCTCCAGCCCGACCGCCACGGAGGCTAAGGTGGGGCCGCTATATCTGTAGATGGTGAGCTTCTGGAACGCGGAGTGTCTCGGGGCGCGCCTGATCCTCACGGCGTAGATGAGCTCGTCCCTCCTCATGTCGTATCTTAGGGCCCCCCTGTAGAATTTGGGCAGCGGCACCGCGCGGGCTCCCCTAGACCCGCGGAGCAGGACCTCGGCGTCGAGCGCCATAAGCGCCGTAGCCAAGTCGCCGGAGGGAGCGGGGGCTAGGAGGTTTCCGCCGACCGTCGCAGTCTCTCTAAGGACGAGTCCGTGAATGCCTCGCGCGGCCTCGGCCAGCGCCGCGGGGACCTCCCGATGCCTGAGGAGAGAGGCGATAGTGGTTGTCGCCCCTATCTCGACCCTCCCCCCGTCTGCCCTCACATAGCTTAGCGGGAGATCCTCGAGCGATATGATGGCCTCGGGCTCCACCAAGTTCTTGTTCAGCAGCTGGACTGCAAGCGTGCCGCCCGCGACGACCATCGCCCTCTCCCCAAGCCTCCTCTTCAGCTGCACAGCCTCGGAGAGCCTCTTCGGCCTGTAAAAACCGCCGCTATCAGGCACCGCCATCCCCAACCAACGCCTCAGGCTCCCACCTCACCACCCTGCTTTAAGGATTTCCTCAAACAACCCCGCGAAAAAAATAGAGGCGCCGCCAAAAGTTAAAAACCAGAAAGACCCGCCCCCTAGGTGAAGCAGCAACAAGGGCTCCGGTAGTATAGCCCGGCCAAGTATGCGGGCCTCTCGAGCCCGAGACCCGGGTTCAAATCCCGGCCGGAGCACCAATATTTAGTTTGATTAGTAATGTAATGATAACTTTATCATAGTTTAATCTGGCGATATCGGTTTTCTCTACATCGATTCCGGTAGTGCCTTCTGGCTCTTTAGACCCGGAGGATGGTTTTAGAACCGGGGACCGAAGGAAGCCTCCCGAACCTCCGCGCGATCTGAGGGAAAGATTGGAAGAGAAAATGCGGCCAATACTCTCGGAGATCGAGAGGATTAGGGCCGGAGAGAACTATATTAAAGGTGAGCGTATAATCGTTTTCAAGCCTCGAACAGCTAGAGAGAGGATTGATGAAACCTTAGGGAGGGCCGGGGCGGTGTCTGTGAAAAATATTGGTGTGTTCGGTGCGGTAGGTGAAGAGAGAGTTGTAAAGCTATTGAGGTTTGAGAGCGAAGAAAGTGCTAGAGAGAGGGAGGCTGAGTTGAAGATGGATCCGAACGTGCTATATGTTGCGAAGAACTTCAAGGTGAGGGTTCCGCCTGTTAAACGCGAGGAGTTCAGGGGTCAGGCACAGTTTGATCCAAGAGCTCCTACAGCAGACCCATTCAGGTCATATCAATGGTACCTCTTCAAGACTAAGGAGCAGTTTGCGCCATTTGCACCGACGGCACCAATCGTGGCGGTGATAGACACGGGCGTCCAAGATGATCATGAGGAACTAAGTGGAAGAGTTATACCGGGCGGAGACTATGTAGATGAGGATGGTGACCCATATGATGAACATGGTCATGGGACGGCTGTCGCAGGAATTGTAGCAGCTAAAGTGAATAACGCGAAGGGGATAGCTGGAATATCTCCGAGGAGCATGATATACGCTATACGAGTACTAGATCACGAGGGTGAAGGTGAATTTGAAGGGGTGATATTTGGTATACTTGAAGCATGTTCCAATGATCAGGTGAAGGTCATCAACCTCAGCCTAGGAGGATATGTAGAGTATCCATCAGAAGAATATTCCTCCTTTGAAACATTGATTGATTGGTGCGTGAATACTAAAGGCAAGATTGTTGTATCAGCAGCCGGCAATGAAGGTAACTTGCTGTCCTACCTTTTTGATGATCCGGACACACCTCACTACGACCTCGTGCCTGTTCCTGCAGCCATCCCTTATAGCTTCACGGTAGCGGCTACTGATGAGAGAGACGCGAGAGCTTGGTTCAGTAACTATGGTACAACTAGGTTATCCTATGTAGATATCGCGGCGCCAGGATTTAGGATCTTGAGCTTAGACATCCACATGCCCGGCTACACAGTATTTTATGGCGGAACCTCCTTCTCTGCGCCGATAGTAGCCGCGGCAGCCAGTAGAGTCTGGGGCAAGAATCTTGGATGGACTAATATTCAAGTAATGAATCATCTATTAACCACTGGTCGGACTCTCGGGTCTGAGAAGGGCTTCCCACTCCCAGTTAAGCGTGTAGACATAGCTAGAGCCTTGGGTATAGTGTTGACCGGCATACAGGGCCAGATAATCGATGCCGAGAACTCCGACTGGTTCCATAATACTCTGGGAGGCGTAAGGGTTAGGGCAACGACAGTAAGGCAGGCCTTCAGCAACAACGGCGGTTTCTACACAATTACGGGTCTCGCTCCAGGAACCTATACGCTGGAGGTCAGAAAGAGTAGATACGTTACAGAGACTAGGACCGTAACAGTTGCAGCTGGACAGATAACAGAGGACGTAGACTTCTACATGGCGAGGGTCAAACCGGCGGATCGTAGAACAGTCATAACGACATGGAATTTATGGAATCCTGGACTCTTCGAAATATGGTTTGGATTTAATAGGGGATTGGGGCATCCGGACATGCCTAGGGTTGATGCAACGGCTGGGAGAGAATTTGACTCGTACTTATGGATACTTCCGGATAATGTTAAGTTTGGATTTGATAACGTATCCCACCCAGCTGTGGATCTATTTGTCGAATCCGACTTGGTTGAGAGACCTTCCGAGACTATAGTTTATAAACCCGTCTCGGGCAAGACGTATAGATATGGGCTCGGCTTGTCACCATATCTCTACAACTGGGGTAGGGTGACTGGGTCGGGAACCATAACAAGAGTTTATAGTGGATCCTCGATTATATCGACTATAAACTCTGCAACAGCGACAGGTACCGCTGATTTCTGGTGGCACGTATATAACCAGGCTGGGACCGCCACACCGACTATAGTGAATACGAGGAGGCCGATGTTCGGTTTCGAGCCGACATCCGGGGCAACAATAATCTTGGTCGATGACGATCGTAGCAGTATATTTTCAGTTTTTAGCGACTACTCCGACTGGTTTACGTCTGCCCTAACGGACGCGGGTTACACCTTCGCATATTGGGATACAGCCATAGCCGGCCCGCCAAGCCCAGGAGACCTGGCACCATACGCCATTGCTATATGGTTTACTGGAGACGACTGGGTTACCGCTCTGCCACCATACGAGAGGGCAACGATAAGTAGCTACCTCTCAGCCGCAAAGAAGCTCTTCATAACAGGTCAAGAGATAGGCTACTACCTAAACAGCTATGCTATGTATTCAATTTACGCTCCTTCGCCAGACGCTGTCTCATGGTATACCATGAGGCTTAGGGCAATATTCATGCTCGATAAAATAGATGCAGTCCATGACGATGATGGACGCCTTGGAGTCTTGGCTCTGGCCGGTGTTAACGGTGACCCGATAAGCGACCCGACTGGAGACCCCTCCCCAGATAATGAGATGATGCTGGTGATATGGGATGGTGATGGTGCAGACAACCAGGCGTTTGCTGATGGGATACTCCCCACCGAAGGCTCTACAGCAATCTTCAATTATCTAGACGAGGGAGGAGACCTCTTCACGTTGGGTGGAGCACCTATTGCTGGCGGCGTAAGGTTCCCATCAGCCGTACCCGCACCAGCCACACCCTATAGATTAGTCTATCTAAGCTTCGGTTTCGAAGCAATAAGCGATGCAGGGACAAGAGCAGAACTGATAGATGAGGTTATAAAATTCCTAAATACTGGGAGCTAAACACTACTCCTAACAATTTTCCCCATTTTTCTTGTCTC